>JAEEGG010000640.1_pt1 | contig 105975 bp, 80 predicted proteins | sample 9134161 | NCBI WGS metagenome assembly JAEEGG01 (sample SAMN16246543, study PRJNA631951) | gut metagenome | biome: gut microbiome; feature: rumen; material: CR-attached | host: Bos | place: Iran: Karaj | collected 2018-10
ACTTGTTGTGGCCGAGAATCTTGTTGGCCCCGGAATGATGATGGCAAGCTGCGGCATTGCTTACGTGATGCGCTACATCCGCGCACAGATGGAAGGCGGCTGCGAGATGGGCTTCTACCCCAACCAAGCCAAACAGATTGCGCTGCAGACAATGCAGGGCGCCGTGTCGCTGCTGAAAGAAACCGGCTGGCATCCCGAAGAAGCCATCGACAAGGTTACAACCCCTGGCGGCGTAACCATCAAAGGTCTGAACGAACTGGACCACGCCGGATTCAACAGTGCCGTTATCCGCTCGCTGAAAGCAGGACTGAAATGAAAGGTCTGAAGGCGAAAGCTTAGAGTCTAGGGACTGAGATAATTGAATGGCTCTGGTACACGCGGAAAGTGTGACCGTGAAATGTTATCAGCACCCCCTATCGGGGACGTTCATTATCCTTGCGAATATCATCAATCCACTTCCCCACCACGGGCGCGGAATAGCCGAATAATTGGTCGATGGCTTCGGCTGGCGTGTCGGCAAACTGAACCATTGCGGCGTGCTGCGGCAGAAGCATCTTCTCACTGACCATAAACTCGAGTTGGGCCTTCAGGTGATTGTAGAAACCATTGATATTCAGCACTACAAGCGGCTTTTTGTGGAATCCCAACTGTCCGCCCGACAAGATTTCGAACATCTCATCCATTGTGCCGAAACCGCCAGGCAGAACCACGAATCCGTCAGAAAGGCGTTCCATTGTGGCCTTGCGTTCCTGCATTGTGCTCACGGTGAGCATTTTAGCCAATCCCGACTGCGCCAGTTCGCGGCCAGCCAAAAATTCGGTGATGACGCCCGTCACCTTGCTGCCGCCTGCCATTGCGGCTTCGGCCACGCAGCGCATCAGCCCAACGTTGGCGCCGCCGTAAACCAAATCCAAGCCGCGCGCGGCAAGCAATGTGCCAAATTCGGCGGCAACACGCTCATATTCAGCGTTTGAGCCACGGTTCGAAGCACAAAAAACGCAGACGGTTTTCATTGCGTGCGATTATTTGTTGTTGCAGTGTATCAGCCTGAGAGTGTGTCCCATACGCTCTTTTTTGGTGCGCATATAGAACTCGTTGTATTTGTTCGGCTCAATCTCAATTGGCACATTCTCAACCACTTCGAGCCCATAGGCTTCAAGTCCGATGCGCTTCACGGGATTGTTGGTCATCAGCCGCATCTTGCTCACGCCCAACTCGCGCAGAATGCTCGCCCCCACCCCATAATCGCGCTCATCGGCGTCGAAACCCAGGTGGATGTTGGCATCGACGGTGTCGTAGCCGTGTTCCTGCAACTCGTAGGCCTTGATTTTGGCCATCAACCCAATGCCGCGCCCTTCCTGATTCATATAGATAATGACGCCTTTGCCTTCTTTATCAATGGTTTGCATCGCTTTGTGCAGTTGCTCGCCGCACTCGCAGCGCATCGAGCCGAAAATGTCGCCCGTCATACACGATGAGTGGACGCGCACCAGAATCGGTTCGTCCTTGCCCCACGAACCCTTAATCAAAGCGATGTGCTCCTTGTTATTCGACTTCTGAAGGAATGGAATAAGGCGGAAATCACCATAGGCCGTCGGCAAATGAACCTCTGGACCGCGCTCGATGAGCGTGTCCTGTTGCAGACGGTAGGCAATCAGGTCTTTGATAGTTATTATATTGAGATTAAACTCTTTAGCGATTTGTTGCAACTGCTCCATCCGTGCCATTGTGCCGTCCTCGTTCATAATCTCGATGAGCGCAGCTGCAGGATGAAGTCCTGCAAGACGGGCCAAATCGACAGCGGCTTCGGTATGGCCAGCGCGACGGATAACTCCCTTATTTTGAGCATAAAGCGGATTGATATGTCCTGGACGCGCAAAAGTCGATGGCTTTGATTCAGGGTCGGCCAAAGCCTTGATGGTTGCGGCACGGTCGGCAGCGGAAACGCCTGTGGTACAGCCTTCTATCTTATCGACCGACACAGTGAACGGCGTGCCCAAAATCGATGTGTTGTTATCAACCATGTGACCGAGTTCAAGTTCGGCGCAACGGTCGATGGTGATGGGCGCGCAGAGCAGTCCGCGGCCGTTTTTTAGCATAAAATTGACTTTCTCGGGAGTGATTTTTTCAGCGGCAATCACAAAATCGCCTTCATTCTCACGGTCTTCATCATCCACAACTATAACAAAATCACCACGTTTGATAGCCTCAATGGCCTCTGGAATCGTGTTCAGTTTTATATCGGCATTATCCATTGCATCTTGTTTTAAGATGTGCAAAAGTATGCAGAAAAAACAGAGAAAGCGAAAATTGTCTGCCGAAAGTTATGGACGCACATCTTTCTATTTAAGAGTGCACAGATACCCCAACTTATAAAAGCCGAACAGTCGCATTGATGGTTTGTTGCTCAATAAGTTGCGTTCAAGCAGACTGCGCAGCAGACGGAACTTGAATGCGACAAATCCTGTCAAATGCAGTTTTTGTAACTTGCTGTAAGTCTGCAATAACTGACTGTAATCGCGCAATTCGTCAGAATGCGCTTTTAAGTTTTCGATTCCACGTCGGGTTTTAGCAAGGAATTGCTCAGCAGTGTCAGTATCATCGTGATAGACAGGATTTTGAATATGCAGAATCGGCTCGCCAGCCAGTTGCAATTTTTCGCCAAACAAAGTGTCTTCGTGACCATAATCCACAAACGTTTCATCGAAACGGATTTGTTGAGCCAATTTACTATCAATCAGATAATTTGATGTCTTAAAACTCAGATACGGACGGGCTTCACGTTGTTTCAATGTCAGCACTTCATGAGTGATACCATATTTATATCGCAACGAATTGACATTCTGTTCATTGCCGCTTCTGTAAGCCAATCCGCCGCAAACCACTCTCACCTGCCCCATCGCATCAACGTAACGTTTCAAGAAATTGGCATCGGCAGGAAAAACATCGGCATCAAGACTCAAAATCCACTGATATTTAGCCTCTTGCAGCAGTCGGTTGCGCATTTTTGCAATATCAATTCTCTCATCGAGCAGAACAAAACGGCAATTGGGCATAGTGGCTATCTGGCTGTTTTTCTGTACAATGGTGGCATCAGTCGAGGCATCGTCAACCACTACAATCTCGTAAGCAATCTGCAAAGCGTCGGCTTGCCGCGACAACTCTGCAACTAACTGATTACAAGCGCAATTATATGTCGGTATCAGAATCGAAAGCACTTCGGTCTATTTTTAGCAAATGTATAAAAATGCCAAAAGCCGCCGCGCATTTAAGCATTTAAAACACCGCGAAATACGTATAAAAAGGTATTCAAAACATATTATTTCAATAGGTATATTTGCAGCCGATTTTAAACAGTTATAAAAACTTAATTTTCAGATTATGAGTTACAAAAGAATCCTTACCATTCAAGACATTTCGTGCGTCGGACAGTGCTCGCTGACCGTTGCGCTTCCAATCATATCGGCTTGCGGCGTTGAGACCGCAGTTCTGCCTTCGGCTGTGCTTTCGACACACACGGGCGGCTTCAAGGGCTTCACTTTCCGCGACCTGACCGAAGATATGCCTCTCATTGAACAACATTGGAACAAAGAAGGCATCAAATTCGCAGCCGTTTATACAGGCTATCTTGGTAGTACAAAGCAAATTGACTACGTTATCAGCATCATAAATTCGACACTCGAAAGTGGCGCAAAAATCGTCATCGACCCAGCAATGGCCGACAATGGCACGCTCTACTACGGTTTCGACGACGTGTTTGTAAAAGCAATGGCAAAACTCTGTGCAAAAGCCGATTACGTGCTGCCGAACATCACCGAAGCCTGCTTCATCACTGGCACCGAGTACAAAACCGAATACGACAAGGCCTACGTTATGGATTTGCTGCAAAAACTGACGGCTAACGGCGCTAAGAACGTGATTCTGACTGGTGTAAGTTACAAACCCGAAACCACAGGCGTGGTTGTTTACGAGAACGGCAACTATAACTACTACGAGCACAAGAAGATAGCACAAGGATGCCACGGCACAGGCGATGTTTACGCTTCGGCTTTTGTGGGCGCGCTGATGAACGGTAAACCTGCCTACGACGCCGCAAAAATCGCAGCCGATTACACCGTGAAATGTATCGAGAACACGCAAGACGGCTCGAACCACTGGTACGGCTGCAAGTTCGAGACTGCAATCGCTGATTTGCTCAAGATGCTGGGGAAATAATTCCTTTCCGAACAAATACAACGCAAGTCGATTCGGCTTGCGTTTTTTTTGCCAAAAAATGTGCAATTTTGGCACGCTTTAGAGCGTTTTTAAACGAAAGAAAATCAAACGATGACTCTCCGACATATATTTTCAATAGCGATTCTGCTGCTCGTAACTCTTTCTGTATCAGCGCAAGATTCCGAAAGCGAACAGCAGTATAAGGCTGCAATGCAGAACGCCAAAACCGCTTTCGATGCAAAGATGTACTCCGAAGCGCTCTACTTCTACCGCGAGGCTCTGAAAATCAAACCCGATGCAAAACTGCCACGCTATAAGATTGAGGACATCCGCACCATCTACATCGATGACGGAATAAAAGAAATTGCTGAAAACAAGCAAATTGCGCAAGAGGAAGTAAAAAAGCAGGCCGAAGCCAAAGCCGATGAACGCATTGAAAATGAGATTGAGCAAGCACAGAAAGAACTTGAGACTCTGAAAGTTGCAATGGTCATCAGCATCGATGAAGAACCCATGGTTGAGGACGATGTCGTGGAAATTGCCGATGTGGAGCCAACGCTCGAGACGAAACCGATTGAGCCTGAACCAGAGCCTCAACCCGAACCAATCGAGCCTGAACCCATTGTAACTCAACCAGTTGAACCCGTCATAGAAGAACCGAAGCCAAAAGAAAAAGCCATTGAGCAGCCTGCGCCGAAAGAAGAGACTCCTGCTCCCAAAGCCGAAGAGCCCGCTCCCAAACCTGTGCAACCTGCACCCAAACCCGCTCCTGCCAAAACTGTCAGCAAACCAACGCAAAAGCCTGTCAGTCAGCCAAAACAGATGACCGACGAGGAGAAAAAAGCATGGAAAGAAGCCGAAAAACAAAAACTCCGCCAACAATATCCCGAACAAAAAACTGTTTTGGAGTTCGAGCAGCCTGGCAAGCATATCACCCGCATTATCATGAACGTTGACAATGAGATAACCGTTTATCTAAAAGTCAAACACAATTGGGGCGCAACTTTTTTCTTTGTGGAAGAAATAGGCGAAGATTTGCGAAGCATCGACGAGGTTTCTTTCAACAAAAAGACTAATCTGCAAAACTATGGACATTAAATTCTACCAATACATCGACGCCACGCCCGAGGACGTGTTCATGTCGCTAACCAACCCGCGCTCAATCGAGTTGTGGAGCAGTCTGCCAGCCGATATGAGTGCCGAGGAAGGTTACGAATTCTCAATTTTCGACGGCGATATTGTCGGTCGAAACCTGAAAGTGGTTGAAAATGAGATGCTACAGCAAGAATGGTATTTCGGAGACGAAAATGCCGAACCGTCAATCGCCACCATCAAACTACACCCCGACAAGAACGGCACAAGTGTGGAAGTGCGCCACACAAACATTCCCGCCGACGCTTTCGACAACATCAACGAGGGCTGGCGCGAATACTACATCGGCGCAATTAAGCATTTTTGCGAGGATGAGGAATAAACAAAAAAAACGTGCGAATCAAATTCATCCGCACGTTTTATCAGTATAATTGTCTGATTTATTTCAGCAATTTATTAAAATCTGATTCCGACACTTTTCGATACGATGAATAAATGTAAGACGGCGTTCCATCACCCTTGACTCCGATTAGCCTGATTGCCGTAAAACCAACAGTATTGGCTTTCAATATTTTAAGGTCAGGCATTTTATCGTCAGCAGAACTTAATACAACCGCCCTCCCGTTACTGTAAATCTGGCCACTCCTAATATACGGAATTGACGGGTCGTGGTCAACATACAACACATAATTGAAAGCAGAATCGTCAGCAAAAAAGTAACCGTCAGGACCGATTCCGATAATATCTTTCCAAAAATTCTCTTTCGACAACGTGCCATTTTGCTCAATCCTACAGCCATCAGTTTGTTCGGCGAAATAATTATTCTTCAGATACTTATCAAAATCTTCAGAAGAAATCAGTCCGTCATTGGCTGGCGATGGAATGCCGTTGCTGTCTATTGTGAATTTTGCGTCTTTACTGATTGCGATTGTTTCGTCGTCGTCTTTGCTGCACGCTGAAAACAGCACCGCCAGTGCTGAAATTAGAATTAGTTGTTTTTTCATAAAAAAGTAAAATTTAGGTTATTCGTAAATCTTATGCTGTCCCGCTAAAAGCGTGTTTTTCAGCAGACTAATGATAGTCATTGGGCCGACACCGCCTGGAACGGGCGTAATGTAACTGCACAGGGGCGCCACCTCATCGAACTTGACATCGCCTTTGAGTTTGAAGCCCGATTTGGTTTCGGTCGAAGGCAGACGGTGGATTCCAACGTCGATTACTACGGCGCCTGGCTTAATCATATCGGCGGTTACAAACTCGGGCTTGCCGATTGCAACTATCAGAATATCAGCGCGGCGGCAAATCTCTTTCAGATTTTTCGAGCGGCTGTGGCAAATGGTTACGGTGGCGTTGCCTGGGTTCGATTTGCGCGACATCAGCAGACTGATTGGCGTGCCGACAATGTTGCTGCGGCCCAAAACAACGCACTCTTTCCCCTCTGTTTCAATATTATAGCGTGCCAACAACTCCATAATTCCTGCTGGTGTTGCAGGCAAGAATGCAGGCAGGCTCATCGCCATACGGCCTGTGTTGATTGGGTGGAAACCGTCAACATCTTTGCGGTAGTCGATTGCCTCGATAACTTTATTCTCGCTAATATGCTTTGGCAAAGGCAATTGCACAATCAGACCATCCACATTTGGGTCGGCATTGATTTCGGCGATTTTGGCAAGCAGTTCGGCCTCGGTAATATCGGCAGGGAACCGCACATCGGTGGATTCGAAGCCCACAGCGTGGCACGTCTTGATTTTGCTGTTCACGTAAGTGGTGCTGGCACCATCGTCGCCCACCTGAATCACAGCCAGATTGGGGCGTTTCTGCCCGTTTTTCACCATCTCCTCAACCTGCTGAAGAATTTCAGCCTGCATTTGCTGGTTTATTGCCTTTCCGTCAATTAGTTGCATATTTCTTGAGTTATAAGTTTTAAGTTTAGGTATAAGGTACAAGTTATAAGTTTAATATGCTAGGTGTTGAGTTCGTACAAATATTCCACTTCGTAATTCGTAATTCAAAATTCGTAATTTACTAATGCCTAACTCCTAATTCCTACATCCTAAATAATTTACATTCTTCCTCTCATATTTTTCATCTGGCTCATCATCTGCGCCATTCGCTTTGCGCCGTTGCCGCCGCTCACCATCTTCATCATCTTGCTGGTGTCCTCAAACTGCTTCATCAGGCGGTTAACTTCCTGAATCGAAGTGCCGCTGCCTGCAGCAATGCGCTTGCGTCGGCTACCGTTGATAATGGCGGGAGTTTCGCGCTCGGCAGGTGTCATCGAGCCGATTATGGCCTCAATGCCCTTGAATGCGTTGTCATCGATATCCATATCCTTCACGGCCTTGCCGATTCCTGGAATCATCGACGCAAGGTCTTTCAGGTTGCCCATCTTCTTCACCTGATTGATTTGCGACAGGAAGTCGTTGAAATTGAAGGTGTTTTTGGCAATTTTCTTCTGAATGGCGCGGGCCTCTTCGGCATCGAACTGCTCCTGTGCACGCTCGACCAACGACACAATGTCGCCCATACCCAAAATGCGGTCGGCCATACGGTCGGGGTGGAATACATCGAGAGCGTCCATTTTCTCGCCCATTCCTACAAACTTGATTGGCTTGTTCACCACCGAACGGATTGAAAGCGCCGCACCACCTCGGGTGTCGCCGTCGAGTTTGGTAAGAACAACACCGTCGAAATCGAGTCTGTCGTTGAACTCTTTGGCTGTATTCACCGCATCCTGTCCCGTCATCGAATCGACAACAAACAAGGTCTCGTGCGGCGTGACGGCCTTTTTAATGGCGGCAATCTCGTCCATCATCTGCTCATCAACAGCCAGACGACCCGCCGTATCGACAATCACAAGGTCGAAGCCTTCCTGCTTCGCATATTTGAGTCCGTTGGTGGCAATCTGCACGGGATTTTGGTTGCCTTCCTCAGTATATACCTCAACGCCAATCTGTTGGCCCAAGACTTTCAACTGGTCGATAGCGGCAGGACGATAAACGTCGCCCGCAATCAAAAGCGGCATCTTTCCGCGCTTGGTTTTCAGGCGGTTAGCGAGTTTTCCGCTGAAGGTTGTCTTACCCGAACCTTGCAGACCCGCAATCAGAATAACTGTCGGATTGCCCTTCATGTTGATATCCTCCGCCGTCGAGCCCATCAGTTCAACCAACTCGTCATGGACAATCTTAATCATCAACTGCCCAGGCTTGATTGACGTTAACACATTCTGTCCCAGCGCTTTCTGCTTAACGGTATCGGTGAATGTCTTTGCGGTTTTGTAGTTGACGTCGGCGTCGAGCAGGGCTTTGCGCACCTCTTTGAGCGTTTCGGCAACGTTTATTTCGGTGATTTTGCCTTCGCCCTTCAGAATCTTGAAAGAGCGTTCGAGTTTATCTGACAGATTTTCAAACATTTTCTTGAATTGTTACTATTTTTTAACGAAAGGCAAAGGTAACATAAATTCGTTAACAGAAAGATTGAGCGGGGATTGAATGTGGTAGCAAAACATTTCGTATAAATCGATTCTGTTTAAACACGCAGGGCTGCCATAATATGGCAGCCCTGCCTTTTAAATCAAAATTCCATGCGGGTATCCATCAATGCAATCCTACGCTAGCGATAGCGCCCAATATCATTAATATCCAAACGGTTATGGCAGAAAGAACCCAAACACCAGCAAAACAGAGTCCGACAATGCCGCAAATGCGCCCTGCGTTGGCGTTCTTGGCCGAACTTTCGGTATATTTTGCTGGGGATTCGTCGTAGAGAGTTTTTGCTTTTTTGGCAAACACAATCGCCAGAATACCCAACACAATTCCTATCACCGCGCCAAAACCGCAGCAAATGCACGCAATACTCAAAATGCCCATTACCAGAGCCGCGCTCGAATTTGGCAACTGCTCGCCGCCAACATTCAGATTTTCAATACGTTCTTCCATAACTCAAAAGATTTTAATTATGTAATTCACTGTTATAATGACGATGTTCAAAACGAAAAGTGACACCAAAATGCGACTTCCGTGCCGAAATTTGAAAAATAAATGCAAAACAAGGAAAACGAACATCAGAATCAGCGGAATCAGAGCGGGAAACATTGCAATACTCTCGCCTATCTTGCCTTCAAGCAACAATTTAAGCGCCCGCTGACATCCGCACCACGGACATTCAAAACCCAAATATTTCTTGTAGAAACAAGGAATGTCGAAATTGTAACGGATGCCGAACATACCAACCTCCCGCTCTATTCACTTCCGCTCGGGCACATTCACGTTCCGTCCCATCACCTCGCGAGCCTCTTTGGCGTACTGATGCAAGCGGCCCCAATTGTCGGACTTGATTGGCTCAATCACCCCTGCCTCAACATCGGCCACAGGTACAATATAAAACAGACGCTTGTCGCCAACTTTCGGATAGTGGACATACGTGAGTTGATAGTCGGCTTCGATTTTCGGTTTCTGGCCATTACGCTTTGTAAGTTTGATGTTTACGACTGTCGCACCATCGCGCGGGGCGGTGCGTTGCGCACTCACAAAATTGCCCAACGAATAAACCAAAAACTGATTGGCGGCGGTGTCCATCTCCATTGGTTGCAACACGTGCGGGTGCGAGCCAATTATCAAGTCAACACCTTGTTTTTTAAGCATTTCGGCTTGCTGTATCTGCGTGCGGCTTGGCATTGTGTCGTACTCAATGCCCCAATGCATACAAGCGATTATCAAATCAGGATTCTGCCGTTTGGCAGCGGCTATATCGCTGATTATATTCTGTTTGACAATGCGATTAACAACCGTACCCTTCGGGGTTGGCAGTTCGTTGGTGCCGTAGGTGTAGTTTAAGATGGCCAGTTTCAAACCTTTAACGTTGTAAATCAGCGGATAAGTGCGGCGCCACTCGGCCGAATCGTGGAATGTGCCAGTATGCGTAATCTTCAATGAATCAAGCACATCGAGCGTGCGGGCAACACCTTTCAGACCACCATCGCAAGAGTGATTGTTGGTGGTAAGCAGAATGTCGAAACCGCAATCGCGGACAGCCGTGGCCAACGGGTCGGGCGACGAGAACTGCGGATAGCCCTTGTATGGCGGTCCAGCAAACGTAACTTCCAAATTAGCAACCGCCAAATCGGCTTTTTCAACATACGGACAGATATAGCGGAAGCAGTCGGTGTAGTCGTAGGTTTTGGTTGAATCGTTGTAGGCGGCGGCAATCTGCGAGTCGTGGCCCATTATGTCGCCCGCAAATAGCAGAGTTACAACCGAATCGGCCGTTTGTGCGCTTGCAAAAGTGGCAACCGACATTGCCGCAACAAGCAAAATATTTTTCAGTCTAATCATCATATGTCAAACTCTCAATCCTTCAATTATTCAACAACTTACTTCTTACGATAGATATTCAGGAACACTGGCAAGTGGTCGCTGTAGCCTCCCAAATACTTGTAACCAGCGTAGGTGCGATAAGGCTTGAATCCGACATTAGTGTCATCTGCCTCTAGCAGGAACGGCGGATTGAACACGCGCGCATCGTCTTTCGTGGTGGTAAGCGGACCATTGCCGTCGAGCAACGAGCCACTGATTATCATCTGGTCGAGAATGCCCCAGACACCATCGTATTTATGTGTGCCCCAACCTTTTACAAACTGCATATAGTATGCCAAATTGTATAGCCGCGATGTCTCAATGGTTGAGAAATCGGTCTGCGCCTGCAACTCAACGCAGACGCTGTTGTTGTCGGGATAGTCGTTCAAGTCGCCCATTATCAGAATTGCAGCACGCTGATTATCAGCCTGAAGCGAATCAACTTTCGAGCGGACAATCTTTGCCACTTCGCGGCGCAATTCATCGGTTTCAGTCTGCCCGCCCCATCGCGACGGCCAGTGATTGACAAAGACGTGCAGCGTGTCGCCGTGGACGGTGGTACCTGACGCCATAATTATATCGCGCGTGCCTCGGCCGTTCTTGTTCACATACACAGGGATATATGACACGTTGAATGGCTTAAAACGCTTCGGCTGGTAAAGCATAGCCACATCGATTCCGCGGCTGTCAGGCGACTCTTTATGCAAGAATTTATACTCAAACCGCCGCAGGTTCGAACTGTTCACAAGGCTCTCAATCACCTGCCGCGACTCAACCTCACACAGCCCCACAATATCGGGCGGTGTCCAACCGCCAACGGCCGTTATCACTTTGGCAATCTGAGCCCGTTTGGTGTAGAAACGTTGCTTGGTCCAGTGTTTTTCGCCATCGGGTGTGAACTCATCGTCATTTTTAAGCGAATCGTTCTCAACGTCGAAAAAGTTCTCGCAGTTGTAGAACATCACACGCAGATAACGCTCGTTTTCAATCGCTTGACGCAGATCTTCGGGCAACTCTGTACTTTGCGAAAAAGCCGCAAACCCAATTAGTAACAATAATAATATGGTCAGTGTACGTTTCATTGCTCAATCCTTTCATAAGCGCCCAAATCGGGCAGACTGTCGCGCACAACGCCATCCAAATCAAGCGGAAAATCAATCAGATAAGCAGCATTGCCTTTATCCTTCGCCGCCGACAGAGTATCAAGATGGAAATCACCTTCGGCAGGATTGACAAAGCGTGGCAGATCAGTCGGCTCTGTTATCACATTGACAAACAGACTCGTGTCGCTAATATCAAACTGCGGATTGATTTTGAGCATACAATTTTCGAACTTGAAATTGAAAACCGTATTTTCATCTAAATCTATAGACCTGTCAATCACCAGTTCGGAAGTGAGCGAGCCGTAAATTATGCTATTGGCAAAATGCGCGTCAAAATCAAAGATGTTAAATGTGTCTTTACTTGAATAATAATTGTTGAAGACCAACAACGGCATTGTATGGCGCGCCGTGAAATTGGCAAGCGTAGTATGCACAAAATTGTATTTACCGCCCAATGTGAGCGCTGCCGCATAGTAGTCGCAATTGTATATCACTGTGTTGTAGACATTTAAATTGGTCGTCTGCGCATAAATACCTGCAATTGCCATGTTTTCAATCACCGAGTTCGAGAGCGTCAGTGTGGTTTCATCGTCAATGTGGTTATCAATCTGAATGCCCTTGGTTCCATTTCTGATAATAGCATAATTGATTGTATTTCCACTACTTCCGGTCAAGATATGGATATTGCCGAAATAGTACATATTTCCATCAATCTTAACTGTAGCACCCCACTGCCCTGCTTTGTCCTTGTAGTATTTTTCAAGTCTATCACCCTGAAAAACAACCGGTTCGTCTTTTGTCCCGTTCACTCGAATTTGCCCGGCTACAATCAAGCTCGAATTGTTGTGAAAATGAACCTGAACGCCCGGATCGATATCGAGAGTGCAAAGGCTGTCCACCATCACCGAATTATAGATAAGGTATGGCTTGTCGTTTACCCAATGTGTGTTGCCGATTAACGAATCGTTGTAGAAATGCACATCCTGTCCGAATGCCATCAGTTTGACATCCTGCACGTTACCATTCGTATTGAATTGAATCGAATCAAGCACGAGAATTGGCGAATCGCTGTTTTGCGGGTCAACTGTAACCTCAACAAAGATGTAGGCACTATCATTTCCACGGATTTCAAGATCAGTATAATTATTGGTCGCCACACCATCGATATTCAAACGGTAATAACCTTTGTCGGCAAGCGAAACCGATGTTCGAACGGCTTCCTTATTGCGGTTGTAAACTCTGAATTGCTTTGTGGCAGAGCCGATTGTGGTGAAAACAGTGTCGAACTTGATAGTATCTTCCGAGAATTCAAGACGCGCCGATGGTGAATCGGTGAATTTTCCGTCATCGTGACACGATAACAAAACGCCACCGCACAATAAAAGACCGCACAAGTGGTTAAACCTCATAACAGTTTTTTCTTACGCTAACGCTGAAGGCGAACCGTTATTGCTCGGTTCAATCCTCGTCGCTCTGAATAAAGGCCGTGTAGGTGTACTCGTTCTGCACCTTGGCGCCGGCAAGCAAAATGATAACAGTTTTCTCCGAGCCATCCTTCGCCAAAATGTTTGTCTCCTTGCGGACACCAACCACTTTGCGCTTTTCGGGATGGAGCAGATTCACCATAAACTCGTCCTCGTCTTTCGTGTAGTTGCGGAACAGCATCTTGATGTTCTTGCCCAGAACTTCGGTGCGCGAATAGCCCCAAAGTGTTTCGGCTGCACGGTTGAAGAACTCAACATCGCCCGACTGGTTGATGGTGACAATGGCATCGTGGGCGCCTTCGAGAGTCTTCTCGTTGCGGACTTTGATTTTCTCAATCTCCTGGAACTGAGCCTTAACCTCGCGACGGGCTTCTGCCAATTTCTCCTGTAAATCGTTCTCGTTAGCCTGCAATTCTGCTTTCTGCTTCTGTATCAGTTCATTCTGCTGTTGCGATATCTGTTCAATTCTCTTTTGCTCACTAATGTCGTGGCCAATAGCCACCACTTTTGATATCTCGTCATACATGTTTCGAACCGGAGTATAGAATACCTCAAGCCACTTTGTTTCGCCTTTGGCTGTAAGCAGTTTCGCATAGCCTCGGTACGACTGTCCGGTTATTATATTGTTCCAAGTCGATTCCGATTCGTTCTGCTCGTCCTCACCCATGAAACTTAAAACGCTGTACTCCGCCAAATCCTCAGTGTTGTAACCGGTCATGTCGACAAACTTCTGATTATAATTAATCATGCGGCCGCTCGGAGCGAATTCAACTTTAATGCTTGATTCGTTAACGGCTTTGATCTGGTTTTCAATATCAAGGTTTTTCTCTTGCTGCTTGGTTATGTCAACGCCAAGGAACAATATTTTCTCAACATTCTGCATACTGTTTCGCACACAGGTGTATGTTGCCATTGTCCAAATATCTTTGCCACTTTTAGTTACAAGTTTCATTGCGCCTTCAAAATGCTTGCCGCCCTTCGAGAGGTTATCCCAAACATCATTGAATCGAAGTTTGTCATTCTCATTGATAAACATCGATATATGATGACCTTCAACTTCCGAGTTAGATGAATAACCGAGTTTCTGAAGGAATTTCACATTGGCGTAAACCAATATTCCGTTCAAGTCGAATTCTGCACGGAGCATTGTGTGATTTACTGAATTTGTGAAACTTATGAATTCCTCGGCTTGTTTTGTAGCCTCTTCCTGAGTGGCTTGCAACTCCTCCATATTCTGGCGCATCTCCTCTTCCTGCTGCGAAAGACGGTCGGCCTGCTCCTGCGAATCGGTTAGAAGTTTGGTGGTGCGCATATTGATTTTCACTGTCGAAATAGTTGTGGCGATACTCTCGGCAACCTTCTCAACAAATTTGATGACATACTCTGCAAACGGATGGAACGATGACAACTCAAGCACACCATGAATATCGTCGTTGACCTTGAGCGGAACAATCAGCAGCACGCGCGGATTTGCTTCGCCCAAACCTGATGTTACTTCGATGTACTCCTCGGGAACTTCATCGAGATAGATTGTGCTTTTCTCGTATGCAGCACGGCCAACCAAGCCTTCCGACAACTCAAGGCGCTTCTGGCTATATTTTTTGCGTCCGTATGCAAAATGCGCAATCAGTTCAAAATGAGAATCTTGCTCAATTTCATCGTTAAGAATGAAAAATCCGCCCTGAACGGCGTCAATATATTCGCTCAACTGGCTGATAACCTCAAAAGCCAACTTGTTGATATCATTATTGTTGTTTCGAAGAATCTCGCCAAACTTAGCCAAGCCGCCGGCTGTCCAGTTTCGCTGCTCGTCCTCCTCTTTGCGCTTCAGTTCCTCCTGCTTGTTGTGCTGCAGATTGTCGCGCAATTCTATCATGATGTTACCCAGCGCGTTACCTTTTTCTGGTACGTATTCGCTGTTCAGATTTCCTTTCGACAACTCCTCAGCGAAATTGAACAGATTCTTCTGGCTGTTGTCTTTGTATGTCTCCAAATCGTAGAGTTTTTCAGCCACATGGTAAGTGTATTTTCCAACAATCCAACCTGCTCCAAAAAACACCAACGGCAAAAGAGATATAATGAGCAAATGTGGTTTATCAACATTGAACTGTATCAGATTGGTCAATGTAAAAATTTGTCCGTTCTCTCTGAATACCAACACGTAAGCCAATACTGCAATCGCTACACCCAAGCCTAAACCTATAAGCGAAAACTGGAAAACCGTGTTGGTTATATTCTTTTTAACAGAATTTTTCTTCATATCGATATGTTTATGTTCAAACGTTAAAATACAAACGTTCAAATTTAATAATTAAGGCTAGTTTTAAACACCAAACCGAAGTTTTTTTTTGACAATGGCTGATTTTTTACAATCGCATCTGTTTACACATAATGCCGATGACAAAATCAAAGCCAACTATTGGTTTTTCATTCCGTTGATTACCAACCGAATAACTTCTTCTTTACGGTTGTTGATAAATTCCGTTTTTTCGGCTTCGGTTGAGCCCGACAAATCGCTGTAGATGGGTAGCACAACAAAGTTGAACACCGTGAGCGACACAATGTTGAGCACAAAATCGACAGTTCCAATCGGGCGGATGGTGCCCTTCTGCACTTCGGCTTGCACCACGCTGTCAATCAGGCCGAAAACGTTGTTGTGCGACGTATTCTGCATGAAATATATGTAGGCCGACTGCAGCCGTTCCTTGTTGCATAGCAACTCGTTGATGACGAAAAACGGCAGGCGAGAGTTGGCTGTCAGGAAATCGAAATAGGCGCCGATGGTGCTGCGAAGTTTGTCGGGAAAATCCGCATTTTGCTCAAGCAACGGCTCCTGCAAGGTTGTCAGAATGGTCTCCACCTTGCCGTTGAAAACCTGCAGGAAAAGATTCTCCTTGGTGCGGAAATAGTAGTGCACAAGCGCCTGATTGCACCCTACCCGACGCGCGATGTCAGTTGTTGATGTGCCCGCGAAACCTTTCTCCAGAAAAAGGTCTTCGGCCGCCATCAGTATCTCATTTTCAAGATTTTGCTCCTTGCTCATCGTTGCATTTTTTTAGATGTTTTGCGGTCAGGCCTCTGCTTCGGCAAGTTGCTCCTTGCAGTTCTCAATCATAAAGTGCAGACGGTTGAATACATTGGCTTCCGATGTACTGCTGTCGAAATCAAGGAACAGAAGGCTCATCTGCGGATATACCTGCTTGATTTTCTTTTCGATACCTTTTGAAATAATATGGTTGGCGATGCAGCCGAAAGGTTGCAGACTCACCACATTCTGAACTCCGTGCTCCGCAAGGTGGCATATTTCGCCAGGCAGCATCCAGCCTTCGCCAAAGTCGGCGGCAGAGTTGATGACCTGCTCCGAGAGTTTGCCAATCTCGAAAATGCTTGCAAACGGACGGTAATAAGGGAACGGCTGACAGATGCGGTCGTACTTACGCATGCAACTCAAAAGCAGCGCGTGCAGTCCGTCGCTAATCCATTGTGGATTAGTTTCTTTCTTGATGTTGTAACGGCGATTGTAGTGACTGTTGACAAACGATGTCGAGAAGAATGTAATCAGTGCGGGCGGCACCACCTCAACCCCATGCTCAATGAGCCATTGGGTTACGAACTTGTTGCTGAACCCGTTGTATTTCACATAAATCTCGCCCACAAGCCCGATGACAGGCACACGCTTGTTCTTCTCCACAGCCGCCGTAAAATCGGCCACAGCCTGCTTCAGAAGCCGCTTCAGGCCTTTGTAGTCCTTATTTTCGATGAATGGGAATGCTTCCTCAATATAGCGGTTACGAAGTTTGAAGGCCAGCCCAGGCTCCACCTCGCGCACTGCCGCCGAATGGTACATTTTGGCAATGCAGTCGGCATAGAGAATGGCATGGACAAGAATCTTTATCACCTTTCCCCACTTAATCTCGAATCCAGGTTGGTTGTTGTTCACCCCCGCCCCCGTTGCCAGCGACAGCACAGGCACTTTGGCGAATCCGCCAGCCACCAATGCGTTCTTAATCAACGAGTAATAGTTGCTTGCGCGACATTGTCCGCCCGTTTGTGTGATGATGACAGCCGTGTTGTCAAGGTCGTATTTGCCGCTGTTGAGCGCATTGATGATGCTTCCAACCACAATCGTGGCGGGATAGCAAATGTCGTTGTTTGCGTAACGCAGACCCGTTTCGGCGGCTTCCTGATTGCCAGTGGGCAGCACCACCAGATTGTAGCCCACCAGTTTGAAAAGCGACGGCAGAAACTCCGAATAGCCCTCTGCAAAATACGGCGCGATGATGGTACGCTGACGGTCTTCCTTCTCGAAAATCTTTGTTGTGGCGAATTTGCGGTCAACTGTCGATGTTTCAGCCAGTTCGGCCTTGCACGATTCCACCAGCGAGCGGATGCGCAATCGCAGCGAACCGATATTGTTCACATCGTCTATCTTTAAGATTGTCAGGTTTTTGCCAAAACGTTTCAGTATCGCGTTCACCTCGTCGAGAATGAAGGCGTCGGGACCGCAGCCAAACGACGTCAACTCAACAAAATGCAGGTTTTTGCGCGGATACTTGCCCGCAAAATAAGCCGCCTTGAAAATACGGTTCGGGTAGGCCCATTGGCTCAATGCGTTAATCTCGTCGAACACCGTTGCGCCAAGTTCTGTGGCCACATGCTCCGTAATCACATCGATGCCCATGTAGGCGATGGCCTGCGATATTTTGTGCTCAATCATCGGGTCGGTGTGGTAGGGACGGCCAGCCAGCAGAATCACCATTCGATTCTCCCTTGTGGCCAAATCGAGCACTTCGTTGGCGCGCGCTGTAAGTTTTTGAATGTATGATGTTTGCACGTCTTTCGCCATCTCAATGGCTTTCAGCGCAACTTCGCGTTTAACGCCCAAGGTTTTCAGATAAGCCCAGCACGATTTCACCAGCAACTCACTGTCGTTGAATGTGATAACAGGCGCATCGAACGGCACTCCGCTCTTACGGGCGGGGTCCATCGAACTTTTGATGACATCAGAATAAGCCGACACAATCGGGCAGTTGAAACTGTTTTTCGACTTATCGTCCTCCTTGCGCTCGAAAACCACATAGGGGTAGAAAATTCTATCCACCTTCATATCAATCAGATTATTGATGTGGCCGTGCATCAGTTTCGCGGGGAAGCAGATGTTGTCGGCCATGATTGAGCGCAGGCCCGACTCGTAGATTTTGTTGCTCGAATTGTTCGACAGCACCACTTCGAGCCCGCAGGCCGAAAACAAGGTGTACCAAAACGGATAATTCTCGTACATTCCCAAAGCACGCGGCAGTCCAATCTTGATTCCCAGCGGTTTACCCACAGGCTCCACCTTCGGCTGACGGAAAAGCAACTTGTACTTCTCCACCATCATATTCACGCCCTTACGCTCTGATTCTGAATGGTTTGAGTATATCTTCTCGCAGTTGTTGCCCGATGCGAACGTGTTGCCGTTCGGAAAGTGGAACAACTTGACGGTGCAGTGGTTGTCGCAGCCAGGACAAGTCTGAAATTCAGACTCATACGAGTTGGCGTCTATCAATTCTGTTAACGATTTATCTGACATATTATTAATTACGAATTTTGAATTACGAATTACGAATTTGATTGGTGAATCGGTCAATCGGCGAATTGTCTGTCTTCCAATCGATTATCCGATTATACAATTCACCGATTCATCATTTTTCCTTGCTCATCTCAATGGCGTGAAGTGCGGCTCCGTAGGCGCCCATCAATTCGGGGATGTCGGTGAACGACACTTCGCAGCCAGTCAGCAGTTCGAGCGCACGCACAATTGAGTGGTTGCGGAACGTTCCGCCCTGAACCACGATATTTTCGCCCAACTCTTTGATATTCTTCAGTTTCAACACCTTGAACAAGCAGTTTTTCACCACCGAATAACTGAAACCAGCGGCAATGTCCTCAACCGCCGAACCTTCGCGCATGGCCTGCTTCACCTTCGAGTTCATAAACACGGTGCAGCGAGTGCCCAGGTCGCACGGGTGCTGCGCCATGCACGAGAGCCGCGCAAACTCATCAACCTTGTAGCCGAGCATCGTGGCAAACGTCTCAATGAACGACCCGCAGCCCGACGAGCACGCCTCGTTAATCTCAATGCGCTTGATGGTGCCGTTCTCAACAAAGATGGCCTTCATGTCCTGACCACCGATGTCGAGCACAAACGACACATCGGGGTTGACGTGCCGCGCGGCCACAAAATGCGCCATAGTCTCAACAATTCCGTAATCGAGATTGAAGGCCGTGCGCAGCAGATTCTCGCCGTAGCCAGTGGCGCAACTGCCTGCAATCACAATGTTATCAGAGTTTGGCAGAGCAGCCTGCATACGCTTCAGCCCGTCGGCGAAGGTGCGGAAACTATCACCATTATTTCGTTGATAATCAGTATATACTATCTCGCCATTGGCGTTGGTAAGTACAATTTTGGTAGTGGTGCTGCCCGAGTCGATGCCCAGATAATATTTGCCTTGCTTGTCGGCTGCGAAATCGGCTTTCGGCACAAAATTGTTCATCTTGCGCTTGTGCCACACGTCGTAGTCGGCTGTCGACACAAACAACGGGTTGAGCCGTTTCGACAAATCGACAGGCGTGTCATCGGTCGCAAAACGCAGAATATAAAGGAATTCCGACAGACGCATCTCGCGATGGCCAAGCGAACCAGCCAGCAGAGCACAGCCCAGAGCGGGAATGATTTGCGCGTTTTCGGGCAGAATGCAGTCGCCTTCAGTGATGTTGAGCACATGGATGAAATGTTTTTTCAGTTCGGGCAGAAAAGCAAACGGACCGCCGCAGAAGAACACATCGGGCAGAATGTCCATGCCGCGTGCAAGCGAAGCCACAACCTGCATCGCCACCGCGTTGAACACCGATGCGGCAATATCGCTGCGGCTCACGTTTCGGCTGATAAGATTCTGAATATCAGTCTTTGAGAACACACCGCACCGCGATGCTATCGGATAGATGGTTTCCGATTTTTCGGCCAGAGCGTTCAGTTCGTTGGTCTCAACACCGAGCAGCGTGGCCGTTTGGTCGATGAAGGCGCCTGTTCCGCCCGCGCAACTGCCGTTCATGCGGATGTCGGGCACCTTGCCTTCCTCAAAGAAAATCATCTTGCTGTCCTCGCCGCCCATATCAATAAAGGTGCGCACCTGCGGATAGCGCTGTTTGATGGTTTCGGCGGCGGCCACCACCTCCTGAATGAAGCCCAGATTGAGCCTTTCGGCGTAGCCCATTCCCACCGAGCCTGTCATGGCCACATTCAGCCAGCAATCGCCGAACTTGTTGAAAATGCGCGTGGCCACATGATTGGCCGTCTGCTTGATAGCCGCGTTATGGCGCTGATAATCAGAATAAACCAGTTTCCCGTCGGCGTCGAGCATAGCCACCTTCAGCGTGGTTGAGCCAATATCGACACCTAAATTATAATGATTCCCCTCTTTCATTGAATATAATAGAGTTATTTAATAGACTTATTAAAAACGGTGCGAATATACAGTGTTTTTTGGTTTCAGCCCGATTTGAGAAGAAATTTATCCGTAAGATTGAAAATCCGAATAGAAAAAATCCTTACTAAATAACGGATAAATCACTAAAACAAAAAAGCCCAGCGTCACCGCCGGGCTTTTTCACTATCTCAAGCAGATGTTATTCTGCCGAATAATCCATCTTAGTCATTCTAACATAACTTTGGTAGCGCAGTTTGGCCATTTCTTGGCAGGCGCTGAAGAGTTCGTCGGCCTCGTTCGGGAACATTTTCTTAACTGAGTTGAAGCGAACCTCACCCATAAGATATTCTTGGAACTTCGACCAATCAGGCTCTTTCGAGTCGAGAATGAACGGATTCTTGCCTTCCTTAGCCAAATCGGGGTTGAAACGCCACAGATGCCAGTAGCCGCACTCAACGGCCTTAGCCTCCTCGGCCTGACTCTTGCCCATACCAGCCTTCAAACCGTGGTTGATGCAAGGTGCGTAAGCAATCACGATTGATGGTCCGTGGTAAGCCTCGGCCTCTTTCAAAGCCTTCAGCGTTTGTGCTTGGTCGGCACCCATAGCAATCTGTGCCACATAAACATAGCCGTAGGTGGTGGCAATCATACCAAGGTCTTTCTTGCGAACGCGTTTTCCGCTTGCGGCGAATTTGGCGATTGCACCCAGCGGTGTAGCCTTCGACGACTGACCGCCAGTGTTCGAATATACCTCAGTATCAATTACAAAGATGTTTACGTCCTCGCCCGAAGCAATCACGTGGTCGAGACCGCCGTAACCAATGTCGTACGAAGCACCGTCGCCACCGATAATCCACTGCGAACGTTTTACCAGGTGGTCTTTGTAGGTCAGGATGTTCTTGCAGGTGTCGCAGCCGCAAGCCTCGCAGGCGGCAACAATCTTCGGTGCCAGAGCCTTTGTGGCGGCAGCGTCCTCTTGTTTCTCAATCCACTCGCGGAACAGAGCCTTCATATCGTCGGTGCAGCAGGTGCACTCTTGAGCCTCGGTCATAAGGCGGGTCAGACGCTGTTTCATTTTCTTGTTGGCGATTTCCATACCAAGACCGAACTCGCAGAAGTCCTCGAACAGTGAGTTGGCCCAGGCTGGACCTTGTCCTTTGGCGTTCTTTGTGTACGGTGTCGATGGAACAGAGCCCGAATAGATTGACGAGCAACCAGTTGCGTTGGCCACAATCTCGCGGTCGCCGAACAGTTGCGAAATCAACTTAACGTATGGTGTCTCGCCGCAACCTGCGCAAGCACCCGAGAATTCGAACAGCGGTGTTGCAAACTGCGAGTTCTTCACATTGGCTGTGATGTCGATAAGGTCTTGTTTCGACGATACCTTCTCAACGCAGTAGTTCCAGTTGGCAGCCTCTTTTGCGGCTTCGGCCGAAGTGTCGTCGTAAGCCACCATTTTGAGAGCGGGGCCGCCCTTCTTCGGATTGCCAGGGCAGACGTCGGCGCAGTTGCCGCAAGCCAAGCAGTCTTTAACACCCACTTGCATTGTGAAGTACATTCCCTTGAACTGTGGTCCGAGTGCCGGAATGGTGTCGCCACCGAAGCCTGCCTTCTCGTCCTCGGTCATTACAAACGGACGGATGCAAGCGTGCGGGCAGACGTATGCGCACTTGTTACACTGAATACAATTCTCTGAATTCCAAACAGGTACGAAAGCACCAACGCCGCGTTTCTCGAATTTGGCAGTTCCTGCGGCCCAAGTACCGTCCTCAATACCCTTGAACGACGAAACAGGCAGCAAATCGCCGTCTTGTGCGTTGATTGGGCGGACAACCTTGTTGATGAAGTCGTCGCCGTCGGTGTAAACCTTCGGTTGGTCTTGCAGATTAGCCCAAGCCTTGTCAACAGCCAGTTCCTTGTACTCGCCGCCGCGGTCAACAGCAGCGTAGTTCTTGTTCACAACGTCCTCGCCCTTCTTGCCGTACGATTTCACAATGAAGTGCTTCATTTCCTCAACAGCCTTGTCAACTGCAATCACGCCTGTGATGCGGAAGAATGCCGACTGAAGAATAGTGTTGGTGCGGTTTCCAAGACCGATTTCCTGTGCAATCTTGGTTGCGTTGATGTAGTAAACCTTGATGTCGTTCTTTGCGAAGTAAGCCTTCACCTTGTTCGGGATGTTGGCGATGAGTTCGTCGCCTTCCCAGATGGTGTTCAGCAGGAACGTACCGCCTTTCTGCAGGCCGCGAGTAACGTCGTACATATTCAGATAAGCCTGCTGATGGCAAGCAACGAAGTTCGGTGTTGTAACCAGATATGTAGAGCGGATTGGCTCGTCGCCGAAGCGAAGGTGCGAGCAGGTGAAGCCGCCCGATTTCTTCGAGTCGTACGAGAAGTATGCTTGGCAATATTTATTGGTAGTCTCGCCGATAATCTTAACCGAGTTCTTGTTTGCACCCACGGTACCGTCGGCGCCAAGGCCGTAGAATTTGGCTTGGAACTGACCAGCGGGAGCAACCGAAACCTCTTCGCCGACAGGCAGCGAAGTGAAGGTAACGTCGTCGGTGATACCCAGAGTGAAGTGGTTCTTCGGGGTGTTCATAGCCAGGTTGTCGTAAACGGCGATGATTTGCGCAGGTGTGGTGTCGTTCGAACCCAGACCGTAGCGGCCGCCGACAACTTCGATTTTCGAAATCAGGCCAAGTTCGGTCAGAGCGTCAACAACGTCAAGGAACAGCGGCTCGCTGTTTGCGCCAGGCTCTTTGGTGCGGTCGAGAACGCAGATGCGTTTGCACGATGCGGGGATGGCCTCTTTCAAATATTTGAGTGAGAACGGACGATACAGGTGAACGGCAATCATACCAACCTTCTCGCCTGCTGCAACTTTCTTATCCACAACCTCTTTGATGCACTCGGTGACAGAGCCCATAGCCACAATCACGTTGGTAGCGTCTTTGGCGCCGTAGTAGTCGAACGGACGGTGTTTGCGGCCAGTGATGGCGCTGATTTTGTCCATATAGTCGGCCACAATGTCAGGCACAGCGTTGTAGTACGGGTTGCACGACTCGCGGTGAGCGAAGAACACGTCGGGGTTCTCAGCCATACCGCGCATTTCAGGACGCTCAGGCGACAAAGCGCGCTCGCGGAAAGCCTTAACTGCGTCCCAGTCAACCAGTTCCTTCAGGTCGTCCTGCTCGACAACCTCAATTTTCTGATACTCGTGCGATGTGCGGAAACCGTCGAAGAAATTCAGGAACGGAACACGGCTCTTTAGTGTTGCCAAGTGAGCCACACCAGCCAAATCCATAACTTCCTGAACCGAACCCTCGGCCAGCATTGCAAAGCCAGTCTGACGGCAGGCCATTACGTCCTGATGGTCGCCGAAGATGCAGAGTGCGTGCGAAGCCAGCGTACGAGCCGAAACGTGGAACACTGTCGGGATAAGTTCGCCAGCGATTTTGTACATATTCGGAATCATAAGCAGAAGGCCCTGCGAAGCGGTGAAAGTGGTTGTGAGCGCACCTGCCTGCAACGAGCCGTGAACAGCACCTGCTGCACCGCCTTCCGACTGCATTTCCTGAACTAAAACTGTCTCGCCGAAGATGTTCTTTCGGCCTTGAGCTGCCCATTCGTCAACGTTTTCTGCCATTGGCGAAGATGGTGTGATTGGGTAAATGGCTGCAACCTCAGAGAACATATACGCGATATGCGCTGCGGCCTGATTACCATCACAAGTGATAAACTTTTTCTCTTTTGCCATCTTGTTTGTATTTAAATTAAAGTGTTATAAATGAGTATCTTAATAACTATCAATCAAAGTTTTGGCCGTTTCGCTATGGTCCACGGCACGCAAGCGCAAAACTAATAATTAGTTTGGCTGCGACTGAAAAAAATCGGTGATAAATTCTTGTTTTTTTTTGCGAGCGGAAAGCCGACAGCAGAGCCTAACGGATTTTTCAGCCGTTTTTCTGCAGATAGTCAGCAATGCGGTCGAGCGCTCTCGCGATGTTTTCGAGCGAATTGGCGTACGAAAAGCGGATGAAACCTTCGCCGTTCGAGCCAAAATCGGTGCCAGGCGTAACGCCAACGTGGGCTTTTTCAAGAATGTCGAAGGCGAACTTGTATGAATCGGTCGTGAAACGGCTGGCGTCGGCAAAGATGTAGAAGGCGCCCTGCGGCTCAGTGTGAATGGTGAAGCCCATCTGCCGCAAACGGCCAATCATATATGTGCGGCGCTCGTTGTAGGTTTGGCGCATTGCAACCACATCGGCGTCGGCACTCTGCAAGGCGGCAATTCCCGCATACTGAGCCAGCGACGGGGCGCAAATGAAAAGGTTTTGCTGCAGAATCTGCAAACTACGCATATATTGCTGTGGCGCAATCAGATAACCTAGACGTAAGCCCGTCATTGCAAAGCGTTTGCTGAATCCGTTGAGAATGAAAGCATTGCTGGTAAACTCAAGCATCGAGTGCGCCCGTCCCTCATAGACAAGGCCGTGGTAAATCTCGTCGGAAAGAATCGGCACATCCAACTTTGCCAACTCTGCCATCACATTGGGACTCAGCAATGTACCAGTGGGATTCATTGGCGAGTTGATGAATATGGCGCGTGTTTTAGGCGTGATGGCCCGCTTAACAGCCTCAACATCAAACTGAAAACCGTCTTCCGCCTTGAGCGAAACCTCGACAGGCACACCACCGCACGCCAAAATGAAATTGCTGTAGCAGGCATAGCCAGGATTGGAAACAATAACCTCTCCCCCAGCCTCGCATAAAACCATCAGTGCCAGCAGGATGGCTGGCGACGAACCACTGGTCACAACAATGCAATCGGGATTGACACTGACACCGTATTCCCGCCTGTGAAAATCGGCAATTGCCTGACGCAGAGCAAAATCACCCAACGAATGAGTATAATGCGTTTTCGACTTTTGCAGAGCCTCAACCGTTGCCTGCGACACGCAATCTGGCATATCGAAATCGGGCTCGCCAACCTCAAGATGAATCACATCAACGCCTTGACGCTGCAACTCGTTGGCGCGCTCGAGCACTTCCATCACAATGAATGGCGACATTTTTTCAACTTGCGGATTCATTTGAAGTTTTAAGTTCTTAAAGTTTTAAGTTACAAGGTACAAGTCATTGAAACCTACACTCAACCGGTTTCCTTTTATCTGAATTATCACTTTTTAGCCGGTTGGGTAGCACCTGACAGTGCGTCAATATTGACTGACGGGTCTGCGTTGACTTGAACCGGGTCGGCTTTGATGGCATCACGCCATTGGATTGGCGTTGTTGGAACTTCACCAGTAATGAAATCGGTGTTGTTATAGTTCAACGTGAAATCGTCGTAGAAATCAGGGTCCTCCTGTGGCAAAAGGAAACGTTTCGAGAAGTTGCCATTGCCGTCGAAATGAGCGAAATATGGCTTGGTGAACATTCCGTCGGGCCATTTGCTGCCAACAACAAGCCAATGCCCATTGTGCGACCATCCGTGATTACTCTCAGAACAACTGCTATTGATTCCTCTTGGAGTAGTTATTTCGTTGGTTTTCAAGTCAAGCAAGCGGATGTCGGCCTCTCTGTTATAAGGAGTGAAATAACCTCGATTGGCGAATGTAAAAGCAATGTACCGACCATCAGGCGAAACTTTCGGGAAGGTAACACTGCCACCTAAATCGCTTGCACGAAGAACGGTATCGGCTGTTCCCCACGAGTTTGTGGCTTCATCATAGGTTATTCGCAACAAACTGTACCAATAGTCGGTATCAAAACCCTTCTCTCCTTTTCGTTGCGGCGCACTTATATAATATAATGTGCGGCCATCTGGTGCCCACGCCGGCAAGTTTTCCATATCTTTGGTCGACAACTGCGGACAAGTGGTCAGCGTCTGAGTCTTCATGTTCAGCAGCACTATGTCTGATTTTGAATCAGATACGTAAATACGCTTCCTATAATCATTGTGGAACTGCTGGCTTATCAAGTTAGTTGACATTGCAATCAAGTAGCCGTTCGGATTCCACGACGGATAGACTCCAGCCGACATTGAAATATCGGTTTTTGTGTTGTATTTCTGCAATTTACCATCATACAATATGGTTGCACCACCATTAAATTTTCTGGTATGAAGCAACATTGTGTTCGGATTTTGCGCGCTGAACGAATGGCAGTTCATGCAAGCATAATCAACTGACTGGTTCTCAATTATAGGCTTCTGGTTAAAGTTTTCAAGACAACGCTGGTAGATACCCATCTTGTCCCAAAGCACATAGCCTGTATTAATTAGACGGTAGGCTATGTGCGAATCTATACTGTCGGGCGACACAAACTGCCAAAATGGAGCACAACGTACTGCCTGCCCGAGCGTATCGATAATTGTTGCTGTATAAAACAACGTATCGTTCACGTTGTCTGCCAACATTTTATGCCATTTACGCTCATTGCAAATGAATTTTCCATCCTTGCATTTGTATTTGTAAGTCCCATTTTTACCTCGAACCTCAACCTCAAGAAGGTCGTTAAAAATACTAACCTTAAAGTTGAGCGGTGAAATATTAACTGGGATTACAATATTGGTGTAATCAGGATAGATGAATGGCTGACTGTCGATGCTTGGACAATCATCATACGAATGTGAGCAAGAAAACAGTAACGTTATAAGTGCTGCGTATAATATCTTTTTCATATCTAACTTTTTTAATGAGCCAGCAATCTTGAATTAGTATGTATCGGATTATCAAAGTAAAAATACCTCCAATAAGTCTTGGGGAACTTCTCATCAATCACATCCCTCAAATTTTCTGGTTTTGATGTCATTACTCTCGCAAAATCGGAAAATGAATTCCTTATATATGACGATAATTTAATCTGCTCTATTTCCGGATCTACATTTTCTGCAGTCGCCAAATAAAGAATGATTGCTTCTTGGTAGGCCTTCGGTAAATTGTTATTATCGATATTCAAAATACCTGACTTGATTACTTTTATGAAAGATTCCAAATCGTTTTGCAACAATAAACTGCAAGCAATATATTGAGCAGCAACCTTGTTTTCGCGATTAGCCATCAATATCATCAACATATTGTTTTGCCTACCGTGCATATAAAAATCCTCAACAACATGTGCCTCTCTGGTTTTTCTCAGATAGTCAAGAGTGAAATCAGAATCGACATTATCTAATCCATTTATGATTTTTAACCGTTCTGCCACATATTTACGTGAAAACATTGTCTTTTCATACTTTGTCAAGAACTCTTTTGCCAAATCATAATCCCCAATAATAATCAAGCAATCAACAACATACCGCATTGTATAATGACTTGAAGTAAATGTGGTTTGAGCCTCAAAAGCATAATGAAGCGCATTTGTGACAAGCCCTAAATCATAATAAAACATTGCCACAGGCAGACAAACGCTCGTTGCTACTGGTTCATCAAGAAAAAGTGCATCTATTCCCAACATCTGTGGGTAGTTAAACATTTTATCTGCCAATTGATTCTTCTCAGCCAATGCCAAACAGTAATAAAAGTTGACATTGCGGTCGTAGTTCTTGCGTTCAAAAACTTTCGGATTTTTCTTCACATAACTCAGAATCTTGTCCCAATCATTATGATAAGCCGCCACTTCCATCTTATACGCCAATCGTTCCATTGGATTATCATAGTTCTTGGCCAGGAAAAAAACACCTACAAACAGGACGCAAAGAACACATGCTTTAGCCCATAAAGGTTTTAAAACGGATAGTATTTTTTCTTTAAAAATGCCAATCAGCAGTAAAATAGGAATAAACAGAAGTATGAACAATTGTGAAATAGTAAAACCAAAATTTGTATACATAAAAGAATGCGGGAACACTTTGTAGAATGCCGCTTCTGAACTTATTGGCAAAACGAATTTGTATATCACAAACGGGAGCACAAGAGATACTGCCACCGCCGACAACAAATTGACAAGGCGCTGCTGGCTTTTACCATAAAAATATAATATGCCACAACAAACCGCGAATATGTACAATGGTGTTGGTCCACACGACATATATATAAATATAGCCACAAAAGGAGCAACAAACAGATACCATTTCCGTTGCTCCAACATAAGATGAATATTCAACACCGCCACCAGCAACAACGCCTTCATATTCACCACAAAAGCATACTTCACATCAATCCATGTCACAAACATAAGAGCCACAGCCAACACATGTGCCCAAACCCAGACATATTCATTGTCGCCCGTCAGTTTACGCACAAGTCTGCTTGTCAGGAATGCTGTCGCAAATAATTCTAAAACCAAAAACAGTGTTCCCCAGAATCGGAACATTGTGAACTGGTCGATGAAAGTTTGCATATATTCAGACAAACCGCCAGGCACGCCAACTTTTGACCAGAAAAAATCAAAAGTTAGCACAAAGGCCGGCTGCTGAAAAATATTATAGCACAACGGATTAATAACAAAATAGACGAACCATGCCAAAACAGCGTAAGACACCGCGATGGGTATCCAGCAAATAGGTTTTCGTATCATACTGTCACAAATTTTAACGGCACGAAAGTAGTAAAAAAATGTGTGAATTCTCTATTACGCTCCTTTGCATAGCCCATATAATAAATTTCTGTAAATTTTTCTTGCAACCGATTGCAAAACTTGTTGCGAAAGTTGTATATTTGCCAGACAAACATTCAGGGAATGGATAAAAGCGAAATAACCATCTACGACATTGCCAAAGAGTTAGGAATTTCGGCTTCGACTGTGAGCCGCGCGCTGAACAACAACGCCAGCGTGAGCCAGAAAACTCGGCAGGAAGTGGCCGACTGCGCTGAAAGGCTCGGCTACCGCAACAACCCCTTCGCTGCAAACCTTCGCAAGGGTACAACCAACACCATCGGCGTGATTGTGCACAGGCTGGACAGCCTTTTCATCTCGGCCTTCTTGAGCGGGGCGGAAAAGGCAGCGGCTTCGCGCGGATACCAACTAATTATAGTTCAGTCGTTTGAAGACTCGAACAAAGAGATTGCAAATGCCAAAACAATGCTCGAAAAGCGCGTGGACGGACTTCTGGTGGCTGTGGCCAAAAACAGCGACTCGGTGGCACACTTCAAGCCGTTCAACAACTTTGGCATTCCGCTCGTATTCTTCGACCGCATCATCCCCAACCTTGACTGCGCAAGTTTCTCGATTGACAACTACTCGGCTGCCTGCAAAGTGGCCACTCACCTTGCAGAGCAAGGCTGCTGCGACATTGTGCACGCCACTATCGAATCAACATCAATGGTGTATCGCGAGCGCGAGCGCGGATTCAACGAGACGCTAGACAGGCTCGGAATCAGGCACCGCACGCTGCTAATGCCGAACATCGATTTTGAGTCGGGTAAGGATTTGGCCAACTCACTGAAAGCCAACGGACAAATGCCCGACGGCGTGTTTTTCAGCAACGATATGTCGGCGGCGGGATTCATCACGGGCGTGCAGGATTTGGGAATGAAAGTGCCTGACGACGTGGCAGTTGTGGGCTTCAACAATGACATCACAAGTCGAATTGTGAAACCGAACCTGACAACCATCAACTACCCTGCCAACGAACTCGGAACAATGGCGACAAACCACATTATCGACCACCTGCAAGGTGTTAACAATCTGTATGTTACCAATCAAGTGGTGCTGAAATCGGATTTGATTGTGAGAGAGTCATCGATAAGGCATTAGGCAACAGGCACTAGGCATTAGGGTAGAATTATGAATTATGAATTATGAATTATGAATTACGAATTACGATTCACCGATTAAACAATTCACCGATTCACCGAAAAAAGTCACCAATTAAACTATAAGGCAATGAGAATCAAAAATTTAACATCAATGACGTTTGTGGCGGCGGGACTGCTGGCCTTGGCTTCGTGCTCAAACAACAACACGCGTACAACCATCGGCGACGACGGTCACCTGCTGTGGTTCAACTCGTTACAAATGGAAGCGCCTGCTACGCTCGGCCCGACGACCTTGCAGATTGCGCAGGAAAACATTGCAAAATATTGGAAATCAGACCGCAAGGTTGAACTGGAACTGAACAGCGAAGCCGTGGCCGAACTTGGAACGGAAGGTTTTGAAATCGATTTTTCGGGCGCAAATATCTGTGCGTCAGCCAATAGCGAAGTTGGTCTGCTCTACGCTTCGTACGAACTTCTGCGCCTTCAGGAAACTGACGGACTGGCCGCTCAAAACGGCAAACTGACGAGCGTTCCCGCCTTCGAGCGCCGCGTGCTCAACCACTGGGACAACCTTGACGGCACCATTGAGCGCGGGTTTGCGGGACATTCGCTTTGGAAATGGGACGAAATCAATGCCGACGACGTGGCCGCCAACAGCAACATCTACGCCGAATACGCCCGCGCCAACGCGTCGGTGGGCATCAACGGCACGGTGCTGAACAACGTGAACGCCAACGCCGACATTCTGACCGAAGATTATCTGCTGAAAGTGAAGGCTTTAGCCGAGATTTTCCGCCCATACGGACTGAAGGTCTATCTGTCGCTGAACTTTGCGGCGCCAAAACATCTGGCCAACCTTGAAACATCAGACCCGCTTGATAATGAAGTGGTTGCGTGGTGGAATGCAAAGGTTGCCGAAATCTACAAACTGATTCCCGATTTTGGCGGTTTTCTGGTGAAAGCCAACTCTGAAGGGCAGTCGGGACCGCAGGACTACGGCCGCACTCACGCCGACGGTGCCAATATGATTGCCAAAGCGCTAGAGCCGTTTGGCGGAATTGTTATGTGGCGCGCCTTTGTGTACGACGCCAAAAGTCCCGACCGCGCCAAACAGGCGGTTGAAGAGTTTATGCCGCTCGACGGCCAATTTGCTGATAATGTGTTGATTCAGATAAAGAACGGGCCTGTGGATTTCCAACCGCGCGAACCGTTCAGCCCGCTTTTCGGACAGTTTGAGAAGACACAGGCAATGGTTGAAGTGCAGATTACGCAGGAATATCTGGGCCACTCTAACCATCTGGTGTTTATGCACCCAATGTGGAAAGAGTGCTTGGATTCAGACACTTACGAGCGTGGCGAAGGCTCAACTGTGGGCGCCATCACCGAAGGCAAGGTTATGCCATATAAATACACGGCCATTGCGGGTGTGAGCAACGTGGGCAACGACCGCAACTGGTGCGGACACCATTTCGCGCAAGCAAACTGGTACGCCTACGGACGAATGGCGTGGAATCCCGAACTATCGTCAGAACAGATTGCTAATGAATGGATTATGCAGACATTCTCGAAAGAGAAAGAGTTTGTTGAGCCTGTGAAAAAGATAATGCTGGCATCGCGCGAAGCGTGCGTGAAATACGAAATGCCGCTCGGCCTGCACCACACCTTCAAAGGCCCCGACCACTACGGACCTGGCCCGTGGGACCGCTCTATCCGCCCCGACTGGGAACCCGCCTATTACCACAAGGCTGCCGCCGACGGCGTGGGATTCGACCGCACAATGAAGGGCTCGGGCGCTGTGGCACAGTATCACGAGCCGCTGAAATCGCAGTTCGACAACGTGGCGACCTGCCCCGAAAACCTGATTCTGTGGTTCCACCACTTGCCGTGGGACTACAAAATGAAGAGCGGACGCACGCTCTGGGACGAGTTGTGCCTGACCTTCCAATCGGGTATCAACGACGCGCGCTCGTTCGTCGACATTTGGAACTCGGTCGAGCAATATGTTGACCCACTGCGTTTTGCCGACGTTAAAGTTCGGCTTGAGCGTCAGGCGAAGGACGCAATCTGGTGGCGCGACGCGACAATCCAATACTTCCAACAATTCTCGGGAATGAGCCTGCCCGACGGCTGTCAGCCGTTCCAACAGAAACTCGACAAACTTATGAAGTACCGCATCGGCATCACCAACTACGAGAATCCGAAGATTGAAACATTACCTGAATATCAGTTGAAGTAAATTGAAAGTTGAAAATTGAAAATGAAAACTTTATGACTGAAGGCGCAGTTGAGAGACGGCAAAAGTCCGTTGTCTGAAGTCTGTGGTCTGAAGTCCAAAAATAGAATCAAAAACATTTAAAAATCAAAGTATTATGGACAACAACACTCAAATGTACAGCATTGAGGGCAAGGTTGCCATCATCACGGGCGCTGGTGGCGTTCTGGGTGGCAGCGTAGCCAAAAGTTTTATGCGCGCTGGCGCGAAAGTGGTGGCTCTTGACATCCGTCAGGAACAACTCGACAAACGCATCGAGGAACTGAACGCCATCGGCAACGGCGAGGCAATGGGCTTGATTTGCAACGTTTTGGACATCGATTCAATCAAAGCAATGGCCAACAAGGTGGTTGAGAAATGGGGCCGCATCGACATCCTTATCAACATTGCAGGCGGCAATATGCCTGGCGCCACTCTCCGCCCCGACCAACCTATCTTCGATATGAAAATTGAGGACTGGAACAAGGTTACCAACCTGAATATGAACGGAACAGTTTATCCGTCGATTGTGATTGGCGAGATTATGGCCAAACAGAAGAAGGGCGCAATGGTGAACATCTCGTCGATGGCCGCTCTGCAGTCGATGACCAACGTGCCTGGCTACTCGGCCGCAAAAGCCGCTGTAACTAACTTCACGCAGTGGATGGCAATGGAAATGGCGCTGAAATATGGCGACGGCATCCGCGTGAACTCTGTTGCACCTGGATTCTTCATCGGCGACCAAAACCGCGCCGTGCTCTTGAACCCCGACGGCTCGCTCACCGAACGCAGTCATAAAGTGCTGGCAAACACACCAATGCGCCGCTTTGGCGACATCAACGAGTTGAACGGCGCCATCCAATTCCTGTGCTCTGACGCCGCATCGTTCATCACTGGCGCCAACCTGCCAATCGACGGTGGATTCAGCACATTTAGTGGTGTATGATTTTAGTTGTCAGATATTTATAACTGAATCAATATGCTAGAAAAGACCTGGCGCTGGTTCGGGTTCAACGACCCAATCACGCTCGACAATTTGGTACAAATGGGTGTTGAAGGCGTTGTGACGGCCTTGCACCACCTTCCCATCGGCGTTGTATGGGAGAAAGACGAGATTATGAAAGTGAAGAACGCCATCGAGGCGAAGGGAATGCGCTGGAGCGTGGTGGAGAGCCTGCCCGTGAGCGAGGCCATCAAAACCTGCTCGGCCGAGCGCGACCTGCACATCGAGAACTACAAGAAATCGCTGCGCAACCTTGGCGAGTGCGGCATCGACACTGTCTGCTACAACTTTATGCCTGTGCTCGACTGGTCGCGTACATCGCTCACCTACAAGCACCCTGGCGGCGGCGAGGGACTTTACTTTGACTTCACAACCTTTGTGGCTTGGGACTGCTACATTCTCTGCCGCCCCAACGCCGAGAACGAATATCCCGCCGAGGTTGTGGCAAAGGCGAAGGAACTATTCAAGACCTTCAGCAAGGAGAAATGCGAGGAGTTGACCTACATTATCATTGTGCTGACGCAAGGCTTTGTGAACGGCGTGATTGACGGTACTGTGAAAGACCCGAAAGCGCTGTTCCTGAAGTACATATCGACTTACAAAGACATTGACAAGGAGAAGTTGCGCGCCAATATGAAGCGTTTTCTTGACGACGTGATTCCGACTTGCGAGAAGTACAACGTGAACCTGTGCGTCCACCCCGACGACCCGCCGTACCCCGTTTTGGGTATGCCGCGCATCATCGGCTGTATGGACGACCTGGAGTGGCTGCGCAAGGCAAATCCGTCGTTGCGTAACGGCATCACCTATTGCACGGGCTCACTCTCGGGCCGCCCCGACAATGACCTGGTGGCCATTGCCGAGCGCTTTGCCGACGCCATCCACTTTGTGCACCTGCGCAACACGCAGCACTTGGACGATTTCAGTTTCTACGAGTCGGGCCACTTGAAAGGCAGCCTTGATATGCCTGCCATTGTGGAGGCTCTGCTCAAAGAGCAACAGCGCCGCATCCGCGAGGGCCGCAAGGACATTCGTATGCCCTTCCGCCCCGACCACGGCATCCGCATCCTGAACGACCTTGACCCCGACAAGAACATCTACAACGCCGGATACCCGCTCTGCGGCCGTATGCGCGGCTTGGCAGAAATCTCGGGGCTTATGGCTGGAATTGAATATGAATTGACAAAGAAGAAATAATTTGTTGAATTTCATGAATTTACAATGTGGAGACGTCACAATTGTGGCGTCTCTACTTGTTTTTAAGGGGCGATGCTAATGACGTTTGACTGAAAATCAGAGATACTCCTGCCCTATCCGTGGAAAATTGACAAACAAAGTTTGTAAAACGATAAAGAGGGTAACACCGCCAAAAAGAATGATTATTTTTGTGTTATTATTGCATGAAATCATAAAAAGAGCCAATATATGAAACGAATCAGGACAAAATTATTGTTTGCGACATGCCTGTTGGCTATGGCGGGTTGCATGAAAGACGACGTTGAAATCGACGAGTTTAAGTACACGCGCATGCCGAATCTTGCCGCGCCTGTTTTCTACGCCAACGTTGACTACAACGGCATTTTCAAACATCTGGCAAAAAACAAGCCTCAAAACAACGCCAAAGTCGAGTTCGACAACGATGGACTTATATACCTGACATACAAGAAGAACTACGATGTTTCATGGAATTCTGTGGCCGACATCAACGACATATATTGGTCCAACAATCAGTTATTCCCCACTGTAGCAGGCAAAAAAGTCTCTCAAAGAGTTTCAGACCAAATAAAAATGAACGCCGACGACTCCCAGAGGTTCGACACATTAATAATATCAAAGTCGACAATGACCGTGAAAGCCGCGAAATTGGATGTTGACGGCAACGGAACAATGACCTTCCCCGAGATGACAAAAAACGGCAAAGCCCTGGAGGTCAAATGGAAACTCAATGAGGGAACCGAACAGACCATTGATGTTGCGGGCTACAAAATCGTTCCAAAACACTCAACCGGAACAAGTTACATGACCAACAATATTGTATTGGAAGGAACTGCCTCGGCCTCTTCAACAACATCTCACCTGAATATTGAAATGACGATGACCGACATTGTTCCGCAAGTCATTTTCGGATATTTCGGCACTAAAAATGCCCTCAACCGTCAATCGGTCATGAACATCAATTTCTTCCAAAGCCACGAATTCCCCGATGAGGTTGAATTCACGGGCGCATTCATCAATCTCGATGTCAACAACTGGACCGGCACCCCGTTCAACTTGAAAATGGACGACAGGTTCATTGTCAAGAGCAACAAAGACTCCCTTCCCGTCAGTCTGCTGAAAGACAATCCATTATATATCGAGCAGATTGATTATACCGACTATCGCGCCGACGGAAAATACAACCCGAAGCACAACTATTTCCTGATTGACACCACAAACTCCAACCTCAACGCCATACTGAACTGTTCGCCAAACAGTTACGACTACACGTTGGAAATCACAACGAATCCGAACGGAGAGCAATCGGAAAACTTCCTGACCGAAGAATCAAAACTTTTAGCCGACGTGCAACTTTACATTCCATTCTGGCTGAAAATCACCGATTTGACTCGCGAGGATACCATCGACTTCGACCTAAATAACATCATTCTAGATGCCGACAACGCCAAATATGTTGACTCCATCACCCTCTATTTCGATTTCGACAATGGCTTCCCTATAACCCTCTGGTCGCAAGCCTACCTTGTTGATGAGAAAAATATGGTTGTCGATTCGCTGTTCAACGGCCGCGAGCAATTATGGAACACACCGCAATTAGACCAGAACAAACGAGTGTCGAAATGGACCGCAACTCACAGCCGCGTCACTATGGACAACGAGAAAATTGTTGACTGCTCAAAAAAGAATGTGAAGAAAATAATACTTCACACAGGAATTTCAACAACTGGCGCCAAGACGAATCAATATCTGAAATTCTATAAAGAATACGGGTTGACAATGAATCTGTCGTTCGAAGTATTAAGCAAAAAGTAATGGATATGAAAAGATATATAGCACCCCTTCTGATTGCGTTGCTGGCAGTGAACGCCACCGCGCAGACATCGTTGTCGCTCTATCACATGGAGGTTATTCCACAATCATCGATGCTGAATCCTGCACGGGCACCGCGTTGCAATGTTTTTGTCAGCATGCCATGCGCAAACTTATCGCTCCGCGGCGAGACAAACATAAAACTATCAGAAATGTTTCAAAAGGTGAATGGCCAATGGAACTTCCTCACCGATAATGATTTCGACTATTCCGACATCAACCGCCGCATTAAAAAAGGCACACGAATCAACTCGCAAATGAACATCGGGCTAATAAATGTTGGCTGGCGGCAAGCAGAGAACTATTGGACTGTCAACTGGAATGCCCGCGTAAGTTCGGGAATATCAGTGCCCAAAGCGTTCATCACCATGCTCGACAAAGGTTTGCCCGACGGCACTCGCCTCGATTTCAGTTATCTGCGCGCCAACATGATTTCATACCACGAACTGTCGGTGGGCTTCACCCGCGCATTGGACGAGCAACTGTCGTTGGGCGGACGGCTGAAATATCTGTCGGGCGTTTTTGCGGCAAAGAGCAAATTCAGCAAGTTCGACGTGACCACAAGCCGAAAACAATGGACATTCGACGTTAACGGCGAGGCCGATCTTTCATTCCCGCTGAAGATGAATCCCGACCAAGACGGAGCCATCGCCATCGACTCCATTGAATGGAAAGATATGAGCGCATTGGAAATCGTCGGGCGCACACTAATCGGCTTGCACAATCCTGGTGCCGCCATCGACCTTGGCGCCGAATACAAAATCGACGAGAATTTCAAAGTTTCGGCATCTGTCACCGACCTTGGATTCATTGTCTGGCACAAAGACGCGACCAAACTTCGCGCAAAAAACAAGTATGCTTATGACGGTTTCGAAGTTGAGTTCAACGATTTCTTCGACGGCATCAACCTGTCCGACAGAGTTAGTGATATTGTTGATTCTGTGAAAAATGCGTTCCAATCGCACACAACCGACCAGATTTTCGTAACAGGCGTGCACCCCAACATCTACATTGGCGGCGAATACACTCCGTTTCGGTTCATGAGCGTCGGTGCTGTGTCGCGGACAACCTTCTGGGGAAATGGCGTCACGCAGAATTTCAATTTCTCACTCAACATGAAGCCCTACTCGTTCGTTTCGGTGATGAGCAGTTATAATATCGATATAAAAGGCTGTATAACAACCGATTTCGGATTCTCAATCAATATGGGACCGCTACAATACTATATGATGATTGATGGCATTCCGTTGGCTCAAAGACGGCTCACGTTTGAAGGCGACAGGATTACGATTCCCTACAATTTATGCGATTTGAGCGTCAGCACCGGCTTTAATATTATTATAGGTGCAAAAGGCCCGAAACCGAATTTTAATTCAAAATATTGATAAGCAAAGTTTTAACACCATGTTCGGATAATAAACAAGCCCCGATTCAATTTTGAGTCGGGGCTTGCCGTTTTATCCAATCATCAATTTATTGATTTCTAAATCTTTAATTCAGTTAATCAGTTATTCAATCCTTCAGTTCTTACTAAGTATGTCTTTAAGCGCCGAGCCGAAAATGATGTACTGCGTATTTCCTGCAATGGTGCCTTCGTTCTGTCCCCAAAGGAATGGCCAATCGTCGTAGTTCTCGAAGTGGTCGGGGCGGCGGAAAAGCAAGCCTGGAGCCACATTGCCAGGAATAGCAGAGAAGTCGGCGCGGTTGTTGCCGTAGAAGACGGCTTTCGGGCGGGTGGCGCCCACAACGGCCACAAACGAATAGTTGTGGTACGGGTGGCAACCGTAGAGCCAGTTGGCCGTGCGGAACACATCGTCGCGCTTAATAATGTCGGGGAAATAGCGGTAAGCAAAGCAAACCGTTGTGCCAAAACTAATTGCAGCATTACCTCCTGCCCAGTTGCCCAACCCGATTGGAATGCCGTAAGGATTGTCGTTGGCAAGGCTGTCGATGTAGGCGGCATACTTCTCAACGTATGGGCGCAGTTTGTTTTTGTAGTTGTCGTCCATGTATGGAATGGCGTCGAGAGCGGTCTGCAAGGTGTAGGTTACACCGAAGTCGAGGGCAGGCCAAATCTGCTTCTCAAAGTTGTCGCGATACTGCTGCTCGCCAGTTGCGGCGTAGAGTTGCAGATTAGTGCCAAGGTCGCTGCGATTGTTGCGGGGGCGCGGTTGCTGACGGCGGCGGTTGCTGTTCGGTTGGTTAACATTGCCATCGCCTGCACCTGTCAGCCAGTCGGCATCAGCCTGTGCCTGTGCGTCGGGGCGCGGACCATTGCGCTGGCTCATCAGTTCGGTTGCCTCCTGCATCAGCCTTTTCGACTGTGTGAGAGCACGTTGCGCAAGGTCGTCGTTGTAACCCTTCAGAGCGCGGCTTGCGGCGGCAAACATGGTTGCGGCCTGGAAATCGAGTTGCGGATTACGGGTTGTGAAGGCCCACATATCGTCGGGAGTGCCGCTGCTCTTGCCGTCGGCCGACACCTCGTAAGGCTTCAGCGACGGGTCGTAATGCAAACCGTCGGTAATGCTGGCCGCATCGCCAAGATGGTGATAATTGTCAAGCACAGAATTAGACAGTGTTGAGGCCATGTGACCAATCTGTTCGGCCTGCGCCACAAGATTCAGCACGCCATGCTCAATAAACTGAAGCACATCGGGGATGCCGTCGGGGCGGTGAAGGTCAACATAACGCTGCTCCTGACTGACGAAGGTCTCGTCGCGCTGCGGTTTGAAAAGTTCCCACGTGCGTATGAAATTCTGCACAACGTTGATGTTTGAGCCAGTCTCGATGTCGAAGTCGCCCGCATCAAAGAATCCGCCAACATTCAGCCCAGGAATCAACTCAAGAGGTTTGTACTTGGTGTCGGTTGTGGGGCCTTGGCGGTGAAGGTCGAAGTGGTCGCTGGGCGGAGCCTGCAGATAGCCCTCGCGGAATGGCTCGCCGTGCCATGTGCGGTAGCCCTCGGTAACATACATGTGGTTCATGTGAATAGGCACCCAAACATCGGTTGTGGCGTCGGTGATGCGGTCGTAAACGTGGCTGTCAATCAGGAAATCGTTGGTGCGAACGTCACCATATTTAATATAGTAAACTCCTGGCTCGGTCACTTTCGTGAAATCGAACTTGACATAATTGTACTTGAAATATTCGCCCCACGGCTTGATGTCGGCAGTGAAAGCCTCCGTGGTTGTGCCATCGTTGTTGATGCGCATGAGCGATGCCTTCGACAGCGGCTTGTCGGCCTTATCGAGTTCAATCACAGCCACTTTGGGTTGGTCAGGAATGTAGCCAACCTGCGAGAAACCAATGTTTGGCTGGCGAATCCAACCTGCAATGGCGTTCGGCTCCACAGTCCAGGTCACAACCTTGCCCGTCTTGTTTTTCGGCAAGGCGCTGTGCAGCACAAACCATCCGTTTTGCGCAATCATGCGGCCGTCGTAGAGTTCCAGTTCGGCATCGCTGCTGCTGATGGCTATCATGCGCTCAGGGTCGTCGGTGGCCATTATAATCTTGTGGCCCTTCTCCATTGGCAGCGGGTCGATGAAACGGTCGGTGCCGCGGTCGTCGTAAGTCTTGAAACCTTTGAACTGGCGAGGTTTCTCGCTGTTGGGCCGTGTCACGGTCTGGCTGGTGGCATATCGAGGAAAGCGGTTGAGCCGTCCGTCCATGACGAATGTTTTCAGCCAGTACTGCGACGGCAGAAACTCAAGATTGAAACCAGCGTCGGTAAGAGCCTCGGGAACGGGTTTGTCGAGCCATACAGCAATCTCAACGGCTTTGCCCTTGGCTGTCACCACCACGCGGCTGTCGAAATCGTAGTCGTCGTAGCGCATTGCCACCTCAATGGTTCCTTTGGCGCGGTCAACCTTGCGGTTGGTCATTTTCGGCACCAAATCCCACTGCTCGGGCGTTTTGTTCAGACGGACAGCGCCGCCCTGAATTGTCCGCACTCCGTGATGGATAATCTCAATGCCCGAATTCTTCTCATCGTTGAACCCTCCGTTGAAACTATTGCTGAAAACCAGCACGTTGACACCTTGCCGCTCAAAATATTCGCGGTCGTTCAGTTGCAAATCCTGCGCATAGCCTGCCGTGGCGGCCAACAGAATCGCAATTGCAATCATCTTCCTCATAATCTGATAATTTATAGTTTAAAAAATTGTTTTTTCCCAAAAATGGCCGACATCAAACATCGGATGCCCGAAATAGTCCGATTCCCCAAAAGCCATTCAAATTCGAGCAAAAAGATAGATGTAATTTTCTGATACACACCATTAAACATCGGCAAAATCGACAACGGAAAGGTTTTATCGGATTAAAATGCCGAATTGTCGGACAGCCAACGGGCTAATTTGTGGTCACAATTATCCACGATTAATCTATAAATTATGGCGATTCATCAGACGCATGCAACATAACATGTTGATTACATAATATATATCATCAATTCTTTTCAGCATAAATACTTATAGCCCGCATAATATCTATTCAAAATTTGCGTATATTTGCATGGTATATTTGTAACAAAACCTAATTATGTTGCAACTTATTGAGAATGATATAAACTGTAACCGCACTGACGGATTCCTTTGCGGAAGCGGATTTTTTAACCAAAACTAATTTGTTAGAATCCATAAAATCAATAATCTATGAAAAGTATTTTAAAAACCACAGGCATTATGATGCTTGGCGCAGCAGTATTGTTTACGGGCTGCAAAAAAGACAAAGACGAGAAGTTTAGCGTGACCGCAACGGCCAACAACCCTGAATGGGGCGTTGTTGTGGGCGGTGGCGAGTTTGACGAAGGAACCGAAATTGTTCTTGCCGCAACGGCGAACGAAGGTTACCACTTTGTGAAATGGAGCAACGAACTTACCGACAATCCGCTCAAACTGGTTGTTACCCAAAACGAGTCGCTGATTGCCTATTTTGCCGAAGGCAATGGCGGAAACCCTGGCGGTGGCGGCACAAGCGACCCGCAGTCAATCACCCTGAGCGGAACCATCGACGCGAACACCACGTGGAAAGACCTTGGCCTGCCTGTGGATTACATTGTTGACGGAACAATCTATCTCGAGGGCAATGCACTTGTAACCGTTGAGCCAGGCGTGACCATCATGTTCACTGGTACAAACGGGGGTATCTACGTTGGCGAAAATGCAGGCTTGAAGATGGCTGGAACTGCAGAAAAACCAATCGTTTTCACTGGTCCGACAAACAACCAAAATGTTGGTGCGTGGGATTATATCTCAATCACCTCCAACCGTTCTGAAAACATCTGGGAAAATGTGACATTCAAGAATGGTGGCTCAAACTCAGATGGTGCCGTTGTATGGATTGAAAACGAAGCAAAGGTTTCGATGAAAAACTGCATCATCGACGGTTCGCTTGCTAATGGCATAATAGTTAAAGGCAATTCTGTTTTCGCCGCTTTTGAAGGCAACACCATCACCAATTGCGCCAAAAATCCTATTTCTATCGACAGTTGGAAATCGGTGCTCACCCTAAATGCAAACAACATTTTTGCCAACAACGGCAACAATACAATTGCAATTACCGATGGTGCTTGGTCATTTGAAAATAATGATAAAAACACCCTCAAAAAAATGCCCGTGCCATATTATTTGAAAGAAACCCTTCGTTTGGGTGGTTCGCAAACATTCACCATTGAGGCTGGCACAGTAATTAAAATGGCATCTAGTATTGGTATCGAAATAGGAGAAGATGTAACCTTTATTGCCGAAGGAACTGCAACCGAACCAATCGAGATTAGCGGTTTTGAAAACGAAAAATCATATTGGGAATCAGTATGGTATGAATCAAAAAAATCTAACTCATCAATAAAATACGTCAATTTCAAAAACGCAGGCAAGGGCGACGAGAATGCCGCAATCCTGGAATTTTACAATGGCACGAAACTGACTATGGAAAACTGCTCATTCAGCGAGACTGAAGGGTTCGGAATTAAGATTGGAGACGCCACATCAATGAAGAACGTTAGCATTACGGGCGACACCTACTCGAACTGCGACGGCGGAAATGTGAAAGTGATAGATGCGTTTGAAAAAGAAGATGAAAATGGTGAATGGCAAACCATTATCAGCGAAGGCCAGACATTCGACAACTTTGCAGCAGTTAAGGCACTTGTAGAATAAAACATCTGCCAGACAAATAAATAAAGCCGGGGTGTTCTCCGGCTTTTTTTGTGCCTGTTCACGCCGAACAAACTAACAATGAGACTCTTCTACCCCACCATTCATGGCTTTTTGTCCTAATTTTGGTATATTCTTCAAAAAAAAATCCACTTTTTGACCCTTAAAAAAGTGCTTTTGACCCAATAGGATTTAAAGTTTATCAATATTCGCCGCAAAAGGCCAAACCGACAATGGTTTAAATGCTTTTTTATCAGCATATTTGCCAATCTAACAACAAGGGGGAAATCCTTCCTTTTTATATGGTAACAAGAAAAAACTAACAACATGAGGAAACATTTGTTATTGACGTGTGCGCTTGTGGCTTCGCTGACGAGTGCGTTTGGTGAGACAGTTAAATTTACCCATTCTTATTTGGATGAAGAAAACAACATCAAGAGAGTCTACCTTGAGTTGAACACTTCAAACCATGAAGCAACCGTGGTAAGTGGCGATTGGGAGTACACTGGCAAAATCATCATTCCAGACGCTGTGGAGTATCCTGAAGGAAGCGGCACCATGTACAAAGTCACAACTATTGGTAAGGGTGGTGACGCCACGCAAGCCAATTCTCCTTTTTACTATTGCTATGATTTGGATGAGGTCGTATTTGGCGCAAATGTAAAAACCATCAAAAAAAACGCATTTTACCGTTGCGGAACTGAAAGCCGTCCGGTAAAGTTGAATTTGGATTCCGAAGGTCTTGTAACAATTGAGACAAGCGCCATAAACCAAGTTGCTTTACGAGCAAACTATGGAGACAACACCATCTTGTTAGGCAAAAACATTACACAATTTGGCCCTGCAGGCGCAACAAGTACCGATAACTGGAATCCATGGGGCGACCTAATTAACATCACTGCCTTTAAAGTGGCCGATGGCAATACTGCATTTAGTACCGATGCTAATGGTGTTTTGTACAATTCTGACAAAACCACTCTTATCTCATTCCCAAAATACAAAAATCAGAACACATTCGAAATACCCACAACAGTAACAACTGTAAGAAGTTACGCTTTTTACAAGATGAAATATCTTAGAACTGTTACTGGTGGTGACAATGTGGTACGATTGGGCAGCGTGATAAGCGGTTTAACATCACTTCGGATGGGGGCAAAACTTACCACAATGAGTCCATCGGCATTCATGTACTGCGGTGAGAGTTTTGTACCTGTTATTGACGCTAGTAATACCACATTCAAACTGATTGACAATGTATTGTTCAAATTCGAAACCGACAAAGTTACATTGTGTTGGTTCTTAAGAGGAAATCAAACCGAAAATTATGTTATGCCTTCATTTGTAACCGATATTCCTTACGGAGCCTTTTATCCGAATAAATATATTAAAACAATAGATTTCTCGCAGGCCACAAAATTGACACCAGATAAAATTGACAAAGATGCCTTTATAGGCACTGTTAATTCCATTGAATTTACAGGAGCAGAAAATTTTTACCACAATGTTGACGGAGTATGGTATAACTACGACTATACCCGATTGGAGATATTCGGCTCAGATGCCACAGTTGAAAACTTTGTGATGAACGATGCAACCACAACACTCCCGCGTGCAGCAGTTAAGAAAAACGATAAGGTAAAAACCATTAAATTCAATAGTAAACTATCCTCGTTTGACTCGCAAGATTTTTACAAATGGGAGAATCTTGAAAAGTACTATGTTAAAGAAGGCAATTCAAAATTATGGGCTGATGCCGATGGTGTTTTATATAACAGCGCAAAGACAAAGGTTGTCGCCTATCCGCGTGGCAACACACGGGCATTTTACAAAGTTATTGATGGTACCACAAATATCGGAACCTATGCTTTTTACTATAATAAAAATCTGATGGCTCTGGATTTGGGCGACGACATCAAATCGGTTGTTGAGTCGAACTGCAACAATTTGGCTGGAATGCAACAATTGAAGGCCATAAAAGTGGGAACCATGGTACCACCTACAGTAACAACATCGACATTTACAAACTCACAACTTACAGGCGGAAACATTGTGCTGTATATTCCGAAAGATGAAGGTGCATATGAGATTTATAAAAACGCATCCATCTGGAACCGTTTTACAATTATCCGCGATGTAAGCAAGTTTGATGAGGAAATTCGCCAAATTCCTATTAATTATTCAGTCAAACATTATGTGCAAAATACTGATGACGACGATTATACATTAGTTGAAACAAATAACGCCACTGGCACATTGCTCGGCACATCAAACGCAACAGCCAAAACCGACGGGGACTATGCATACCTCGAACCACAATCATTCGAGCAGATAACGCTGAATAACAACGGAATGGCGGTTGAAATCAGATATCATCGCAAACCATTCACAATCACATGGAAGAACGGAGAAACAACACTTTTTACAAAAACTTACCGCTACGGTGCAAGTTTCCTTCAGGATAAACCTGATGATCCAGCAGCCGTTGCCGGCAAGCATTTTGTGGGTTGGAATACCGATGCCAATGCCACAGGAGCAACGACATTCAACGGCAGCGAGGTTGTGAGAGGCAACACCACCTATTATGCCATTTTTGCCGACAATGCAAACACCTCATACGTTGTCAAACATTATCAGGAAAACGCTGATGACAACGGATACACACTTGTCGATACCGATAATGATTTGTCGGCACCGTTTGGCTCTTCAACCCATGCCGAGGCGAGATCGTACAATGGATTCAATGCTCCAGAATCAATTGCACAATTACCAATTGCCCAAGATGGTTCAACAGTTATCGAAATCCGCTACACCCGAATCGAATATCCTGTAACGTGGATTAATGGATCAACAACATTGAGCAAGAGTGGCTATTACAAATATGGAAGCACATTAGATGTTCCTGACGACCCAGAGGCCGCACAAGGACAACGTTTTGTTGGATGGAATGAAAACTCCGAAGCACAATCCTCTGAACTTGGCCAAACGGTTCCTCTCGGTGGTGTCACTTACTATGCAATTTTCACCGCAACTGGTAATATGGATTACACCATTAAGCACTATCAGCAAGATCTTGACGAGGTGCATTACACACTAGTTGCAACCGGAACGGGAACGGGTCAAATAGATTTTACGACAACCGCCCAACCCAATAGTTATCCTGGTTTTACCCATCAACCCATTACACAGCAAACAATCACAGATGCTGGTGCAACAGTCGAGATCCGCTACAACCGCAACCGATACAATGTGGTTTGGAAAAATGGTAATGATGTATTCCAAACAGATAAAAATCAATTGTTCGGCAGTGCAATTCATGCTCCTGCGACAAATCCCGCAGCAGAACCCGGAGAGCATTTTGCCGGTTGGAACAGCGATCCTGACGCCGAATCACCAATTAATCTTGACAATGCAACCGTTACTGTTGACGGCATCACCTATTACGCAAAATTTGCCACCAACGCAACTGTGCACTACACAGTTAAGCACTATTTGGAAAATCTTGACGGATCTTTCCCCGCTGACCCGGAAGACTTTGATGATGAAACCGGAGTCTTCGGACTGGACGCAACGGCAACAGTTAAAACATACACTGGATTCACCGCACAACAATTTACCCCGCAAACCATTGCCGAAGACGGCTCTACTGTAGTCAGAATTGAGTACCTGCGTAAAAGTCATTCGCTATCATGGAACGAAAATGGCGGTGAACTGAGCGGAAACTTTACAACTGGAGACGTCAAATTTGGTGCACCAATCACCGCCCCAACAGCAACACTCCTTGGTCACAGTTTCTTCGGTTGGAACACGTCAACCGAACATGCTACCGCAACCGTTCCAGAGACAATGCCTGACAACAATTTGACATTTTACGCCATTTGGAATGTTAATCAATACCATGCGGCATTCTACTACAACAATCCGGCACACGTGAACGAGGAATTTACAGGCTGGAACTACGATTTTAAAGCAACAATAAATCGTCCGGCAGGCAATCCTCTGCCAACAGATTACGACGGTCACCACGACTTTGTTGGCTGGTCTGCAAATAAAGACGGCAACATCAACGACATTATTACGGGTGACGATTTCGGCGAAATGACAACCGCTGGCGCCAAATTCTACGCCATCTGGCAGATTCACTCGAACACTCTTGCATGGAACGCCAATGGCGGTAATGCACTTACAGGCAACTATACAAGCGGAACAGTTAATTACGATGCTGCAATTACTGCACCGAACGACCCGACACGCACTGGTTATACCTTTAAAGGTTGGGCGACTTCAGAAAACGGCACACCTGTGGCAGCCGTATCAGCAACAATGCCCGACTATAATTTGACATACTACGCCATCTGGGAAATCAACAGCCATAATCTTTCTTGGAATGCCAATGAAGGTACGCTGAGCGGTGACTACACAGAAGGTGTGGTTGAATATGGCGCAACCATAGATACTGCAACAGCCACTCGCACTGGTTACACATTCAAAGGTTGGGCAGAGACAGCCGAAGCAACAATAGCCGACATTATAACTCCTGCAACCTCAATGCCCGACCGTAATTTGACATACTACGCCGTTTGGGAAGTGCACAAGCACCAACTCACATGGTATCCGAATGGTGGACGATTTGTAACTTCAAATCAAGAAGGAGAACTTATTGAAGTCGACGACCCAAGTGGCCAAGTGGCTTACGGAACAGAGATTACAACACCACAAGTTAATCGCATCGACCCAGATCCGGAAATAGAGTGGAAATGTGCAGGTTGGGGAACATCAGAAGATGCAACCGTTGCAATAACACCTGCCAGCACCATGCCTGATGAGGATTTGGCTTACTATGCCATTTGGATTCTCAAGAAAAATGTTGTAACATGGAAACGCAACTACAGCAATGATGATGATTTTAATGCTACTGCCACCCATGTTGAAGTTGGTCAGGACATTACCGCTCCCGACATGATTCCTGAAAATCCACATCATCATTTCTTAGGCTGGTCAGCCACACGTGATGGTGAAGTTATTTCCGATGGCAACTTCGGCAAAATGGACACCGACAAGAAAGAATTCTACGCCCGCTGGGAAATCAACAGCCATAATCTTTCTTGGAATGCCAATGAAGGTGCGCTGAGCGGTGACTATACTGAAGGTGAGGTTGAATATGGCGCAACCATTACTCCCGCAACAGCAACACGCATTGGTTACGAATTCCAGGACTGGGCTTTGTCAACAAACCCAACCGTGGCCACTGAGATAAGCACAATGCCCGACAACGATGTTGAATACATCGCCATCTGGGAAGCAAAACCCTACCCCGTGACATGGATGAAGAATGACGGCACGGAGGAGATTATCGATGTAACAAGTGTCTATTTCGATAGTGAAATTCAGCCGACAAGCAAAGATGTAGCACGCGAACACTATAAGTTCATTGGTTGGGCATCAACACCCGAAGGCGAAGTGATTACTAATTTCGGCACTCTAAAAACCGAAGGCGCAATCTTCTATGCAAAATGGGAAACCCGTAAATATGTGCTTGGTTGGGATGGCAACAATGGTGTGTTGAGCGGAACCTACACTCCTGCTGGCGAGGTTGACTATGGCACACACATCTATCCTCCGACAGCAACACGCACCAACTACATTCATGCAGGTTGGGGTACGGCTGTCAAACCAGACTCTGCAGTGAATATCACCACAATGCCCGACAGTAGCGTTACTTACGTGGCCATGTGGTTGCCAAATCACTATATAGTGGAGTGGCGCAAAAACGACGGCACAGAAGATAACTATCAGGCTACGAATGTTGATTACAACAATCTTATTGTGGCACCAGAAATCAATCCGGAACGCACTCACTATCAGTTCCTTGGTTGGTCAGAAACAGAAGACGGAGAAGTGATTACCGAGTTCGGCAAAATGTTAGCAGACCACGCGATATACTATGCTCAATGGCAAATCAACAGCAATACTCTTTCATGGAATGCCAATGGCGGTGAGTTAAGTGGTAACTACACAAGCGGCAGTGTTGAATACGGCACTACAATTGTCCGTCCTGTGGCAACACGCGAAGGTTACACCTACAACGGATGGAACACCTACGCCGATGCCGTTGACAGCGTAAGCATCAGCACCATGCCCGACAACGACATAGAATATTTTGCCATCTGGGCAGCAAACTCATACCATGTTTCATGGATGCGCAACGATGGCTCTGATGATATTTTTGAAACAACCGAAGTTGCATTTGGCAACCCAATCGAAAAGCCAAGCGACCCGTCGCGCGAGCACTACCAATTCTTAGGCTGGGCAACCGCTAGCGATGGCGACATTGCAACCGATTATGGTACAATGGGAACTGAAGATATAACCTTCTACGCTCAATGGCAGATTAACAGCCATACGCTTGCTTGGAATGCCAATGGCGGAGAGTTGAGTGGCGATTACACACAAGGTGAAGTTGAGTATGATTCAACTATCATTGTGCCGACCGCTTCTCGCATTGGTTTCACATTCGATGGTTGGGGCGCAACCGACAATGCAACCGAGGCTATCGAAATAACCACTATGCCAGACAACGATGTTGAATACTTCGCCATCTGGAAAGTAAACAGTTACACTGCTAAATGGCATTTCGATTCCGACAGCATTTTCGCATCGACAACTGTCAATTTCGGCGATACGATAAAAGCGCCATTGGCAATGCCTGAGCGCGCCGACTTCAACTTCCTGGGTTGGGCAGCAACCGAAAATGGCAGCGCAATCGACAGTTTTGGACTCATGCCTGCCACAGATACAGCATTCTTCGCTGTTTGGGAGGAAATCGAAGTTGTAACTGACAAGTACGCCGTTCTTTGGAAACTGAACGATGGTACGGCTTCTGTATTCAAGACCGACAGCCTTGCCGAGGGTAAACCCATCTTGGCTCCGACTGAGAAACCCGAACGCGAGCAATTCACATTCGCCGGCTGGGCTGCAACTGAGACTGGTATTGCTATCGATAGTTTTGGCTTGATGCCTGCAGCCGATACAGCATTCTTCGCTATTTGGGAGGCTGTTGAAGACACAACCATCACACCGGCAACATTCACAGCCACATGGTACATGAACAACGGTTCTGACTCTGTATTCGTAACAAGCAAGTTCGCTGAGGGCGATAGCATTGTGACTCCGGCAGAGAATCCTGTTCGCGAGCAATTTACATTCGCTGGCTGGGCCGCAACTGAAAACGGTATAGCAATCGACAGTTTTGGTCTCATGCCTGCCGCCAACACTGCGTTCTTCGCTGTTTGGGAGGCTGTTGAAGACAGTTCTCTGCTCTCTGTCGATTGGCTCATGAACGACGGAACCGATTCTGTATATATGATTCAGAAATATGCTCTGGGCGATAGTATTGCTGCCCCTGCAATCAATCCTGAACGCATTGGCCACCAATTCCTTGGTTGGTCGGCTGATAGCACCGGCACACTCATAACCAAGTTCGACACAATAAATGCCGACACTGCTTTCTTCGCCATTTGGATGAAGAATCAATATGTGATAACATGGTACTTCGACCAAAACGACACTTTAAAAATCGACACCCTGGCTTATGGCGATGCGATCATCGCTCCTGCTGAGAATCCAGCGCGCGTGCATTACATATTCAAAGGTTGGGCAACCGCAGCCGAAAGCGACAGTGTGATTGCCGATTTTGGAACAGTAACTGACAGCGCATCATTCTATGCCGTTTGGGAAGAAGAAGTGGTGAAGCAATATGCAGCCGTTTGGTACTACAACGACGGCACCAACTCTGCATTCAAAACAACCATGGTCAATGCCGGCGCCACAATATCAGCACCGTCATCTACCCCAACCCGCGAACGCTATGAATTCAAAGGGTGGGCTACAACCGCCACAGGAAACGTTACCAACAACTTTGGCACAATGACCGAGGCCGGAGCCGTATTCTACGCTGTTTGGGCTGCAATTGTCAACTTCGACGCACCAGAGAATTTCAACTCTTGTGAGACTGGCGACGACTTCATCAAACTTACCAACATAAGCCACAGCGACATTGTGTTTGAATGGAACATAAACGGCGATCTCGACTCGATACAAACCGATGGCTATTTCGAATTCAGCAAAGAAATGGCGTTGTCGGGAACTATTGAGGTAACTGGTATTGTTGGCAATAGCCGTCTGACAAAGACCATCAATTATCAACGCAACAAGGACATGCTGCGCACAATGTGGGACGATGTCATCACAGTTGTTAATGGCGAAGGTTACTTCAAATCGTTCAAATGGTATCATAATGGTGCGCTTGTCGATACTACCGAGTTGCACTATGAGGCCGGTGGATTGACTGGCACATACAAACTTGTCGCAACCACCGTTGATGATGTGGAAATCACTTCGTGCGAGATGACATTCAGTGAGCCGACAATAGCCTCAATAAGTGTCTATCCGAACCCTGTTGTCACTACTATTCGCGTTGAAAGCAGCAGTTTGACTCCAGGCGCAAGAATCTTCGTTCTGGACAACGATGGTAAAGTTCGCATGACAAAAGATGCTACCGGTAACGGAAGTGAGGAGTTGAATGTATCAACCCTGCCACAGGGCATCTACATTGTGAAAATCGGCAACCAATCAGCATCTATTATTAAACTTTAATCAATTAACCAGTTAATTATGAATCGTTTAAATATATCAAATAACGGAAAAGCAAGAATGGGCTCAATATTAAAATTGGTTTTAGCAACAACTATTGTCGCCGTTTCGGCCACAACTTACGGACAGCGGCGCAATAGTTTCCAATACGTTTCTGCCGACTATGGCGGCGGTCTGCACAGCATTCAGTACTCACCCATTGATGGCAAACACAAGGTTGGTGCCGGAATGACATTCAATCTCGGCTATCGGTATTTCCTGTCTGATCAATGGGCTATTAGCAGCGGTATCGGTCTGTCGACTTACAACGCGAAAACAATCTATAACAGCGCAAAACCTGATAACAACCGGAAATATGATATTCTGATTCCATCGTACGATTCAATTAATCAACTGGATTTCGAATTCCGGACCTATTTCGACAATTTTAAGGAGAAACAGAAAGCCACTATTCTTGAAATACCAATTCAAGCCTATTATGAGTACGCTTTCCCGCAAACTCGCTTTGAAGTATTTGGCAAGGCAGGTTTCAAAATCGGCATTCCTGTGTCAAGCAAGTACAAACTGATGAAAGGCTCATACGAGACTCGCGGCTACTATCCTGTTCTGGGCCATGAAATCTACTCCACTTCCGACAGCGTTTATGTCCATGGTTATGGCATCTACGAGGCAGAGAAACAAAAAGGAAAGATGAAACTAAACCCCGTCAATCTTTCGCTCGCCATTGAAGGTGGTGGTCATTTCCGGCTTAATAAGATGATCAGACTTAGTGCTTCGCTTTACTTCGGCTACTGTCTCACCAACATTCACAAAGACAGCATTGAGCCGATTATTAATGAGGAATACGTATACAACGGCACTTTGCAATCAAACCAAATTGATCGTGCTTCACTCTTGTCGCTTGGTTTAAAAGCAGGTGTTGTATTTGACATCAACGAACTACTCAACAAAAAAGGTCGTCCGAAATTCTAATTAGTCAACTGCTATCATTTTTAGCATTTACTTCAGAAGCCTGACAATCTGGTTTTCTGAAGCATTGGGAAGTACGCCTTTTAGGTGCTCAAAAATCTTTTCAAATGACTCATTAGGCGAACAATCACATTTGCACGATTCAAGTCCGTATAGTTGTTCGGGGGTGGTAAGCAACGACCACCCCCAACCATATTCATGCCCGTGACGGTCGATGGGATAGACAAAATCTTCAGTTACAATGCGACAAGCCATCTGCAGACGAGTGATGTAACCGTCAAACTTGCTGCGCATGTTTGAACCAGTGAAACCACAAGCCGATCGAAGGTCGCGGGTAATCATGCTACCCTGCGCCTGCAATGTGAACAATATGGCTTCTTCGATGGTGCCAGCAGAGGGTTGCGGATGGATGCTACGGCGATAGTTGCAGAAATCGGGCCACCACTTTCGACTGATAAACCCCGCTTTGCCAGCAAAGAATTTGCCATAGACGGTGCTGCCTTCTGTCAGAATAGAGCCTTTCCACTTCCACAGCAGCCACTCCCAACCGCCATCGGGTAATGGCGAGTAGCGACACTCATCACTCACCATCTCCTCGGCAGAATAGCCACTGATGCCACTGTCAAGCAAAGGCAGAAAACCTATCTGCTGAATCAGTTCTATCAGTTGCGCCTGATTAGTAATATCTTGACAATCCACACTCTAAACCCTAGTCGAGTAACAGTACCAAAAACCGGTATTAGAACCTAAAACCTGCTGTTAGCACGAAATTGCCAACCCGGCTTTTCATTTTGGTCTCGCTTTCTTGATAAGTGTAGATGTATTTGGTCTCATTCTTTGTACGCAAATTGTAACCCAAATCAATGAAAGCCCAATGTCCACGATAGCCAGCACCAATACTGTATACCATCTGGTGAGCCGATGAATTGACATGGCCGCTCTTGTAAGGACTACCGTAGAAACCGAATCCGGCTCGTGCAACTGCAGGGCCAAAAGTCAGTTCGCCGCCAAGTCGCAGGTTAACAGTGGTGCGAAGTTCTGCAGAAATGAGGCCATTGAGTTCATCGTATTCGTTGCCAATTTGGATATCGTCATCTTTGATGGTGGCGTCCGAATATTTAACAACCTCACAATCAACATCAATCATTCCATGCTCTGGTGCTACAAAAGCGATACTGCCGATAAATTTAGCCGGCATCGTCAAACGCCAGTCAACAGTACCTGTCGAATTATAGCTTTGTTTTGTAGTGTAATACGTGACATCATTAGTATTGTTGTCTTGCTCACTATACCACACAGAAGACTCAACTTTTGTACCATAATCGTCAGTCAACGACAAGATGGTAGGGGTGTGGAAAGCCGCTCCCACTCTTAAATTATCATTCAACCAGCCAATTACGCCCAACTTCAGATTGACGCCTCCGCCTGTAGTCCAAAACTCGTCAGTAACATTAAAATAATCAATTGTAAAATCTTCAATGTCAGGTTCTTCTGTATATTTCGACACATGACGGTAATCGACATGGACAATGTTCAGCGAACCTCCGATATAAAATTCATTGTTGATGTTTGCACCCAACAGGAAACTGTAATCTCCCAAACTACCATCGGTTGTTACCGACTGTCGCTGATTTGAACCATAAACGCCAAAATCCTCATAATCATTTATATACCTGTGCATAGATGAGTCGTAAATAAACAAATCGGTATTATAGAACGGATCGCGATCCCAATAATCGACATTGAAATCGTCAACAGCCTTATCGAGCAGCGAACTGACATCATTATAGCCCCTTACCGAATAACCACCATCAAAATTAGTCAGACGGTTGTAAACAAAACCCATATTGAACGATACCAATCCGGTTTCATCAACTGGAATCGCCGAAGCCAATCCGACATTCGAAAAGCGGAAACTGCTTGAATTTGATTTTGCCGTTGTACCATAATATTTTGCCGTCTCCTTATCTGTTGTCCACATTGGCGAAATTGTCATTTGTCCGTTACGATAAACGCCGAGGCCCGCAGGATTGACAGTTACTGCTGTCAAATCACCGCCAATGGCACCCATTGCACCGCCCATCGATACGAATTTTGCCGTTCCTGCCGGAACTATGTTTGAGTAACGGATGGCATCGTCGATATTTTGAGCCGACACAACCGTTGCAACACCAAACATAAACAAAACTGATATAATTGATTTTGCCTTCATCTTTCAATAGTATTTATCAGAACAACAATAAATTATCTTCGTCCACGACCGCCACCACTACTGTGACCGCCACTACTGTGACCGCCACTGCTATGACTGCCGCCACTACTGCGGCTGCCACCGCTGTAACTGCCACCGCTGCTGTGACTACTGCCACTACTGCGGCTGCCACCGCTGTAACTGCCACCGCTGTAACTGCCACCGCTGCTGTGACTACTGCCACTACTGCGGCTGCCACTGCTGTAACTGCTGTGCGATGAGCCAGAACTTGACGAAGATGAAGATGAAGATGAAGATGAACTTGACCGGAATGAAGAACTACTGCTACTATGCGAAGTTCCGCTACTACTACTGCTACTACTGCTACTGCCGCTGCTGTATGTAGAGCTTGACCCGCGAGTTGCTGTGCTCACCCTGCTGCCTGTACGCGCTGTTGTGCTTGGCTGTTGCTGCACACTGCGTCCACGGCTTTGTGTTGCTGATGCCGATCTTGTTGATGATGAAGCACTTCCTTGATTAACGTTGCTGTTATTACTATTGGTTGCCTGACTTGATGAACTTCTGCTGGCTCCGCTTTGCGAAACAGAACCATTGGTAGTTGAAGTGCGTCCGCGAACTGCCGTGCTTGACGAAGCCGCCGTGCTTGACGAACCCGATCCGCCTGAATGACCAACTACAGTTGAAGAGTTGCCACTATTCCGCGACTCTCCACTTCGTCCGCGAATTACAGTTCGATCATCACGCGACGACGAGGTGCTGGTTGTCGCACTCCGCCTTGGGCCATAGTTGCGACTGTTGCTGCTGCTGGCATAGTTGCTGTGATGATGGCGATGGCGATAAGTGTACAACGGATAATAATGCCGATAGTATGGATAGTAATGGTGGTAGTACCACGGATCGTAATATCCATAATAGTAATCCCAATATGAGTAATAACTCGGATAATAGTGATACCCGTAATACCAATTATTATAATAATGATGATGATAACGCCATGAATAAGGATAGCCGAATGTCAAGTCCCAAGCCAAATCCCAAGCAAGATCATCCCATCCCCAACGGTCATAATAATAAACATGCACATTGACAGGTTGGACATTGACATCTGTCTCTCCATCAGCGAAATACTTTCCATCATAATCATCACTGAAACGCATCAAACGGCGCTCGTACTCTCCCATCTCGCCGTCATCAGTCTCTCCTCCGTCATAATTATCAGCATCGTCATTATCTCTGTTGACTTTTGCCATCTGATATTCTTCCGATTCGGAAGCCGATGTCTGAGCATAACTCGTTTCCTGTTTGATGTCAGTCTTAGGATTGAAATAAACGTCGTCGTAATAATACCCCGTCAATCCTGCTGTTGAACCGCATGAAGCAGCAAACCCTGTTGCCGCCGCTGCCACTAATAATAAAGTTAGATTTTTCATAGTAGTATGATATTAGGTTTATTGGTTTGTCTCAAAAATTGTGCCACTATTAAATTATCAAATTTCGGTGTTTTTTAGAGTTCTCCTCAACTCTTTTAATTTACTTTGCACCATCTTTATTAAAAGATAAAATTAGTAAAACATTACAAAAATACCAAATAAAAAAGACGATGGGCAAATTTTTGACTTCGAGAAGCGAGAATTACTCGCAATGGTACAACGAGTTGGTTGTGAAAGCCGACTTGGCCGAGAACTCAGCCGTCAGGGGCTGTATGGTGATAAAACCTTATGGATATGCAATTTGGGAGAAGATGCACGATGCTCTCGACAAGATGTTTAAGGACACCGGACACGTGAATGCTTATTTCCCGCTTTTCATTCCGAAATCGTTCCTTAGCCGCGAGGCCGACCACGTTGAGGGCTTTGCCAAGGAGTGCGCCGTGGTTACTCACTACCGTCTGAAAACCAATCCCGACGGCTCGGGCGTGATTGTTGACCCCGAAGCCAAACTTGAGGAGGAGCTGATTGTCCGCCCAACATCGGAGACTATCATCTGGAGTACATATAAAAACTGGATTCAGTCATACCGCGACCTGCCGATTCTGTGCAACCAATGGGCCAACGTTGTCCGCTGGGAGATGCGTACGCGCTTGTTCCTTCGCACTGCTGAATTCCTTTGGCAGGAAGGTCACACTGCCCACGCCACCAAAGAGGAGGCTGAGGTTGAGGCTCGCCGCATGCTCGATGTTTATGCCAAGTTTGCCGAAGAGTTTATGGCCGTGCCGGTCATCAAGGGTGTGAAGACTGCCAACGAGCGTTTTGCCGGTGCTCTCGACACCTACTGCATCGAGGCTCTGATGCAGGATGGCAAGGCTCTACAGGCTGGAACATCGCACTTCCTTGGTCAGAATTTCGCGAAAGCGTTCGATGTGAAATTCCTGAACAAAGAGGGCAAACAAGAGTTGGTTTGGGCCACAAGTTGGGGTGTATCGACTCGCCTGATGGGCGCGCTCATCATGTCGCATTCTGATGACAACGGTCTTGTTCTGCCGCCGAAACTCGCACCAATTCAGGTGGTTATCGTGCCTATCTTCAAAGGTGACGAAGAGAATGCCAAGATGCGTGAGTTGGGCAACAAACTCAAAGCCGATCTTGAGGCTAAAGGTCTGTCAGTCAAGTTCGACGACCGCGACACGCAGAAACCGGGCTGGAAGTTTGCTCAGTACGAACTGCAGGGCGTTCCGGTGCGCATCGCCTTTGGTGCCCGCGACCTTGAGAACGGCACCGTTGAGATTGCCCGTCGCGACACACTCGAGAAAGAGACCTACCCGGTTGGTCAGGCTGTTGACATCTGCACAAAACTGATGGACGAGATTCAGGCCAACATCTATAAGAAAGCGCTCGATTTCCGCGCTGCCAACATCACCAAAGTTGACACTTGGGAAGAGTTTGAGGCTGCGCTTGAGAAGGGCGGATTTGTGTCGGCTCACTGGGACGGCACCACCGAGACCGAGGTTGCAATCAAAGAGAAGACAAAGGCCACCATCCGCTGCATTCCGTTGGGCAACCCGCTCGAGGAAGGCAAGTGCATCCTGACTGGCAAGCCGTCGAAGCAGCGCGTGCTGTTCGCAATTGCTTATTAATTGAAGGACAGATTAATTGAATAACAGAAAGGAGCCTGACGGGCATATGCTTGTCGGGCTTTTTTCGTTTCCGTCCCCGCCCCCATTTTCAATTGTTATTTTTTAATTGTTATTTTGCCTAAAAAAATTACCATCATGCTTGATTATAGCGAAGTAACACTAAATCAGATTGTTGTGCACAACATTGGCAGCCGTTCTGAAGACCAAGGTGTGCAGATTTCGAAAGCACCGACGCAGATTTTTGACGAAACGGCCGAGGACATTCTAAAAACATATTTCCTGTCGCATTTCAAGACCGAATACTTCTACCAATTTGTGGATAACGAAGATTTACAGCAAAATGCGGTTTACGATTCCGTCAGCAAGGTGTTCGACGACAATGCCCAGTTCTATCAGCAATCCACCAACATCGCCTGGCATCTGTATGAGAAATCGAATAACCAGAACATTAAAACCGGCGAGTTCTACATGGTGTATTTCAGCGGGATACAGATTGACGGTGTGGCGGTTGATGCCATCGGTATATTCAAATCGGAAAACAAGGACACATATATAAAGGTGTGCCAGCAAGGCGACAGTTACGGCGTTGAATACGAAAACGGCATCAATATCAAGAAGTTGGACAAAGGATGCCTGATTCTGAACAACGAGCGCGAGACAGGCTACCAGGTGGCCATTGTCGACAGCACCAACCGCGGCGATGAGGCGATGTACTGGCGCGAGAGTTTCCTGAACGTGATGCCGCGTGAGAATGAATACTACCAGACCAACCAACTGTTCGACATCTGCAAGAATTTCAGCCACGATATGCTCACATCGCAAAACAAGGTTGACAAGGCCGACCAGGTGACTTTTATGAAGCGCGCCGAGCAGTTCTTCAACACAAACGACTTTTTCGACAGCGAACAGTTCAAGAACGATGTTATTGGTAACGAGCAGGTTAGCGCAGCATTCGAAGACTACAAGCGCAAGTTCGAGAACCAGAAGATGCTCTCGCCGATTGACCAGTTCGAGATTTCGGGCGAGGCCGTCAAACGTGGCAAGAAATATTTCCGCAGCGTGATTAAACTCGACAAGAATTTCCACATCTACGTGCACGCCAATCCCGACTACATTGAGAAAGGATTTGACGAGCACAAAGGTTTGAAATTCTACAAGTTATTCTTTAGTAACGAGGAGTAGTGGTTAGGCATTAGGCATTAGTAAATTAGGAATTAGAAATATTAAACTTGTTAAACCTGTTAAACTTTAAACTTATACCTTGTACCTTGAACCTTGTAACTTTAAACTTCGAAAACTTATAACTTAAAATATAAATAATATGGCAAGCAAAAGACAACTCAAAGGCGACATCTGTTTCATTGTCAAAGAGATGATTAGCGAATGCATTGCATACACAATGCTGGTTCCGAACGTCGACATCAAGGCCACTGAAGACTTGATAAACGACATTTTGGATTATTATGGCAAGGCTCTGACTGACATCAACGCAGTGCGCAAAAACAAGACCGACGAGCGCGGCGACAACTTGAAAGCCATCCGCAACGACGTCCGTCAGAAGGTGGCAGAATTCGTTGGCCGTATGGCAAAACTCAGCGAAAGCAAATAAAAAAGAAAACTATTGGCAAAACGGAACACAAATAGTACCTTTGCCGACCATTTTTAGTGGACGTACTATTATGATAAAGATAACATTTCCTGACGGCAGCACGCGCGAGTTTGAGAGCGGTGTTACCGGTATGCAGATTGCTGAGAGCATCAGCCCGAGGCTGGCAAAAGAAGTTCTGTCGGTTAACGTGAACGACGAAACCATCGACCTTGCCCGCCCAATCACAACCGACGCAAAAATCAAACTCAACAAATGGGACGACGCTGAGGGCAAACACACCTTCTGGCACTCGTCGGCGCACTTGCTGGCAGAGGCTTTGCAGGAACTCTACCCTGGCGTTAAATTCGGCATTGGCCCGGCCATCGAGAACGGTTTCTACTACGACGTTGACCTTGGCGACCGTCAGATTTCGGAATCGGATTTCGGCGCTATCGAGCAGAAAATGATGCAGTTGGTTCAGGCCAAATCGCAGTTTGTCCGCACAGAGGTTTCGAAAGCCGACGCGCTCAAATTCTTCGGCGACAAAGACGAAATCTACAAGGTTGAACTCATCAACGACCTTGAGGATGGCAAAATCAGTTTCTACAAGCAAGGCAACTTCACCGACCTTTGCCGCGGCCCGCATTTGTTTGACACATCGGTAATTAAGGCCGTAAAAGTGTTGAGCGTGGCTGGTGCATACTGGCGCGGCGACGAGAAGCGTAAGCAACTCACCCGTATCTACGCCATCACCTTTCCGCAGAAGAAACTCTTGGACGAGTATCTTGTTCTGCTTGAGGAGGCTAAGAAACGCGACCACCGCAAAATCGGCAAGGAAATGGAACTCTTTATGTTCTCTGATATGGTGGGCAAAGGTCTGCCAATCTGGTTGCCGAAAGGCACGGCCGTACGTCTTCGCCTTGAAGATTATCTGAAGAAGATTCAAAAACGATATGGCTATCAGCAGGTTATGACACCACACATCGGCGGAAAACAACTTTACGTAACTTCGGGCCACTGGGACCACTACGGAAAAGACAGTTTCCAACCAATCACCACACCTGAGGAGGGCGAGGTTTATATGCTGAAACCGATGAACTGCCCACACCACTGTATGATTTACAAGAACGCGCCGCGCTCGTACAAAGACCTTCCGCTGCGAATTGCAGAGTTCGGAACCGTTTATCGTTACGAGCAAAGTGGTGAACTTCACGGACTTACACGCGTTCGCTCGTTCACTCAGGACGACGCGCACCTTTTCTGCCGTCCTGACCAGGTGAAAGAGGAATTCTGCAAGGTGATGGACATTATCCAAATCATTTTCAAGGCTTTGAACTTCGACAAGGTTGAAGCGCAGATTTCGCTTCGCGACCCGAACAACCACGAGAAATACGTGGGCAGCGACGAACTTTGGGCAAAGGCTGAGCAGGAGATTATCGAGGCTTGCAAGGAGAAAAACCTTGACGCCGTGGTTGAGTACGGCGAAGCCGCCTTCTACGGTCCGAAACTCGACTTTATGGTTCGCGACGCTATTGGTCGCCGTTGGCAGTTGGGCACCATTCAGGTGGACTACAACCTGCCCGAGCGTTTCGACCTTGAATATATGGGTGCTGACAATCAGAAACATCGGCCTGTAATGATTCACCGCGCGCCTTTCGGCTCAATGGAGCGTTTTGTTGCCGTGCTGATAGAGCACACTGGTGGCAAATTCCCATTGTGGTTGACACCGGAACAGGCTGTAATTCTGCCAATTAGCGAAAAATACAACGAATTTGCACAAAAGGTTTCCAATATTCTGGAAAATTACGATATTCGCACCGCCATTGACGAGCGCAACGAGAAGATAGGTAAAAAGATACGTGACAATGAGTTAAAGCGTATTCCGTATATGCTTATCGTTGGCGAAAAAGAGGCAGAAAGCAACACCGTTTCCGTTCGCCGGCAGGGCGATGGCGACAAAGGCTCAATGACTCTCGAAGAGTTTGCAAAACTCGTCAATAGCGAAGTGGAAGAGGCAATGAAGTCTAACTAATTATAGGAGAACCATATAATAGAAAACAAACCACAAGGGAAGTCCGGGTCAGATGACAAGGCTGCCAATAGGATTAATGAGGAAATCAGAGTGCCGAAAGTCCGCTTAGTGGGCGACAACGTGGAGCAAGGCATCTACAGCATTCGCGACGCTCTGAAAATTGCCGAAGAACAAGGAGTTGACTTGGTGGAGATTTCGCCAAACGCCGACCCACCGGTATGCAAAGTGATTGATTACAGCAAGTTCCTTTATGCTTTGAAAAAGAAGCAGAAGGAGATGAAAGCCAACGCTTCGAAGGTTGTAATCAAGGTTATCCGCTTCGGGCCGCAAACCGATGAGCACGATTTCAACTTCAAAAAGAACCACGCAATCAAGTTCCTTGAAGAGGGTGCGAAAGTGAAGGTTTACGTGTTCTTCAAAGGCCGCTCAATCCTGTTCAAAGACCAGGGCGAATTGGTTCTGCTGAGACTGGCCAACGAACTTGAGGACTACGGCAAAGTTGAGCAGTTGCCGACTCTTGAGGGTAAAAGAATGATAATGACTATTGTACCGAAAAAGAAAAAATAAATTTAAATTTTGTACAGTTATGCCTAAGATGAAAACCAATTCCGGCGCAAAGAAAAGATTCGTGCTTACAGGCACCGGAAAAATCAAAAGAAAACACGCTTACAAAAGCCACATCCTGACTAAGAAAGGGACTAAGCAGAAGCGTAACCTGACCTATTTCACAACCGTTGACAAGGCTGATGTTAAGAACATCAAACTTTGCCTGGCAATGAGATAGTCAATCCAAAAAATTAATTTTAATTGTTTAACCGCGAATGTTTTAGCTGTCGAAGTTTCCTAAAGGAGAGGAACGCTAACCATTCCTAAAATCGTAAAATTATGCCGCGTTCAGTAAATCACGTAGCTTCAAGAGCAAGAAGGAAGAAAATTTTAAAACAAACCAAAGGTAATTTCCTTGGCCGCGCCAATGTGTGGACCGTTGCCAAAAACACCTTTGAAAAAGGCCAACAATACGCCTATCGCGACCGCCGCAACAAGAAACGCTCATTCCGCGCTTTGTGGATTCAGCGTATCAATGCCGGCGCCCGCCAATATGGGTTGTCATACTCAGAACTTATTGGCAAACTGGCGAAAGCAAATGTTGAAATCAACCGCAAAGTCCTTGCCGACCTTGCAATGAACCAACCAAAGGCTTTCGAAGCCGTAGTTAATTCGGTAAAATAAATCAAGATTTTCAATTGAGGTACAATAGATTAAGCCGTTCCTTAGGGGACGGCTTTTTTTATAGGGTGAATGAAACAAACCAATAGTGAGAGACACTCCTCTCCTATTACTTTCATTTGTTTATAATCGCCTGATAGAAAAGTTCTTGAATCTGTGTGCGGATGTTCAGTTTCGCAAGTTTATTGTCTTTCGAAGATGGGAATGTTCGGTTCGTAAGGAAAACCATAAAGCACTCATACTCTGGGTCAATCCAGATATATGTGCCAGTGAATCCGCTGTGGCCGAAACTTTTTTGAGAAGCATATCGGCAAGTTGGACCATTGCTATTGTACTTTTTCAGAGGTCGGTCGAAGCCCAAAGCACGGCGATTCCCTCCGAATTGGGCAGCAGTGAATGTTTGAACCGTTTTGCGGCCGACAATATTGGCATCGCCATAATTGCCGCTGTTAAGCCACATTTGGCAGAGTTTGGCAAGGTCGTTGGCATTTGAGAACAGGCCTGCGTGTCCCGACACCCCGCCCAACATGGCCGCCCCCTGGTCGTTGACAAAACCACGGACAGTATCGTGCCGCCAAGTCTGGTCAATTTCCGATGGAACAATCCGCGCCGTTTCGTATTTCGACAATGGCAAATAGCATGTGTTGCTCATTCCCAACGGCTTGTAAATATGCTCATTACAATAATCGTCGATGGTCTTTCCCGACAGTTTTTCAATCATTTTCGGGAAAAGATAGAACCCAAGGTCGCTGTATAAATACTTCTTCTCACCCAAAGGCGATTTTACGATTTCGGAATAGATAGTGTCAATATAACTTGAATTAAGATACAGGCTGTCAGATATTTGGATATTGTACTTGGCATTTTTTGTTTTCGAATACAATTCAGGACGCAATGAACCATTTGGCTTGAATGTGTTTTGGTAGAACGGAATCCAACTTTTCAATCCTGCCTGATGAGCCATTATTTGATTTATTTTCAAATCTTTCTTGTTGCTTTGCGCCAACATTGGTACGTAGGACGAAAGTTTGTCGTTCAGTTTGAATTTCTTTTTGTCGTATAACTGCATGAGCGCGGTGGTGGTGGCCGCCACTTTCGTGACCGATGCAATATCATAAATATCAGTCATTTGCACAGGCTGCAAACTGTCGTATGTGTGAAATCCATAAGCCTTGCTGTAAACAATACTTCCTTTTACACCGAAAACTATCTGACAGCCAGGCATAACCTTATCAGCAATACACTGATTGATAATGGAATCTATCTTCTGGAATGGTTCGGATTTCAACCCCGCGCTATTAACATCGGAATATGCGAGCCTGATGGCCTTGCCGCCGTCCAAACCATTGCCTTGTACAATTTGGTCGTTAACTGAAACTGGCATTTTGCCCCTCACCTCTCGCCCGCCAAAAACTGCTTGTGCAGCCAGTTCCTGCGTCTCACGACACGAACGATAGCCAATCAGCACTGCCGATAATTGGTTGATATTATGAATCTTACCAAGTGCATAAGGATTGCCCAAATGGACAAAAATCGTGTTGCCATGATAGGCCAAAGTATCAATCATTTTTACAGATTCGGGTATAACGCCAAAGTTCTTCGACTGCAATTCATTCGTGCCCACAGTCGCAACAATCACAGTGCTATATTTTTGCGCGGTATCGAAAACGGCCGCGATTACAGAATCGCTCGGATATGTGGGCAGGGTGATTGTATCAACAGTAGTGTATAGTTGCAACTGCTTATTGAATTGATTGTCACGTAGTTCACCCAAGGAAATAGCGAGTATCTTATTGTCAGTCAGATTCTTTATTGGGAAAGCACCATTGTTTTTAATTAAGGTGAATGTTTGACTGGTTAAACTGGTATGTAAAGATGTTGCTCCAGCAGAATTCAATTCGGCATAAAGGTTGGTGGTGTCGATGGGCTGATAATGGTTCAGACCCATCCAAGCCTTGGCTGTCAGCACTTTACGACAGCGACGGTTGAGTTCGTCAAGGCTTATCAGGCTGTCGGCAATGGCCTGCTCAATGCTGTTGATGGTGAGTTCGGCGTTTTTGGGGAAGAGCAGAATGTCGTTTCCAGCCATAAACGCGCGGACTTCCAACTCGCCAGGTTCAAAGGCGTTTGCCACACCGCGCATATTCAGCGCATCGGTGAAAATCAAACCTTTATAACCTAAATCTTTGATTAGCAGCGAGTCCACAATACGCTTCGACAGTGTTGACGGAAGCAGCGTGTCGGGTTCCAAGGCGGGCACGGCCAGATGCGCCACCAGCATTCCGCCCATCAGGTCGGCGGTTTTGCGGAACGGGTATAACTCAATGTCGTTCAGTCGCCGACGGCTGTGATCGACCAGCGGAAGGGCAAGGTGCGAGTCGGTGTGAGTGTCGCCGTGGCCAGGGAAATGCTTGCCCACGGCCAGAATTCCGCCGTCTTGCATTCCACGCGCATATGCTGACGCACAATCAGTTACGTGCAATTTGCTTTCGCCGAATGAGCGGCTGCTGATAATCGGGTTATTAGGTTCGACGTTGATGTCGAGTACGGGTGCGAAATTGATGTTCACGCCCAACCGACGGCACTGACGCGCCACTTCAGCGCCAAAATCGTATATCGGCTCGCTGCTTCCGATGGCGCCCAAAGCCATTGCGCGCGGGTAGTAAATGGTGCTGTCGAGCCGCATTCCTAACCCGTATTCGGCATCGATGGCCACCATTGCGGGAATGTTCAGCACAGCCTGAATGCGGTTGCACAACATCGCTTGCCGCACGGGGCCGCCCTGCATAAAAATTATGCCGCCAATTTGCTGTTGCTCAAATAATTCAACGGTCTGTTGGTTGTAACTTTCGGTTTTGTTCGAATAGACAGCCATCATTATCAGTTGCGCTATTTTCTGCCGCGTGTTGAGCGTATTTAGCACGGAATCAGCCCATTGCTCTTGCTCGGCGGCGTATTCCACCTTCCCCGAATCGTGAGTGTTGCCCATAGCGGACAAACAAGTCAGCAATCCGACTGCAACCGATAAGTGTTTGAAAATCTTCATTCCAACCCTAAACTTCCAACTTCAACCTAACTCTTTATTCTGAATTCTAAATTCTAAATTCAGAATTCAAAACCCTAACTATTTGATAATCTTGAATAATCTGCGCCAGCGTATGTTTTTCGGGAACGATTGGTCCTTGTCCGACGAGAACCAAATCATCGAAGCCTTGCCAACTATGTGGTCTTCAGGCACAAAGCCCCAGAAACGCGAGTCGAGCGAGTTGTGGCGGTTGTCGCCCATCATCCAGTAGTAGTCCATTGCAAAGGTGTACTTGTCGGCGGGCTGCCCATTTATATATATGGTGCTGTCCTTCACCTGCAGGTCGTTGCCTTCGTAGATGCGGATAATGCGCTGATACAAAGGCAAATTATCGATTGTTAAGTCGATGGTAGTGCCTTTTTTCGGAACCCACAGCGGGCCAAAGTTGTCTTCGTTCCAGCGATAGCGCGCGTCGTGCGGGAAGTTGGTGCCGTCATAGCGGTCGCCAGCATTGACGCGTTTTATCTCTCTGATAAAGCGGAAGTTGCGAAGACTCTCAACCATTTCGGGTGTCAATGGAATCTGATAGTGTCCTGCTGCAATTTGGCTGCGGCTTATGTCTTCCATCGATATGCCCAATCGTTGTAATGCCTTGGGACTGAACGCGGTACCATCGGTTATGATGTCGTAGCGGTATTGCTTTATGCCGATTTCCTTTTGCGGCTGTCCGTTGATAAACAGTTGTCCGTCAACAATTTTGAGCGAGTCGCCAGGAATGGCCACGCAGCGTTTGATGTAGTTTTCACGCTTGTCCACAGGGCGGTAACCGATGGTGTAGTACTGCCAGATTTTGTCGCGGCCGTAGTCGCGCACCATCTGATGGTAACTTGGTGCCTGATTTTCAAGGCAAACCGTGTCGCCTTCGGGGAAGTTGAACACAACCACATCGTTGTTCTTAATCTTGCGGAAACCAGCCATACGTGTGTATTTGCGTTGCCAAATATCAGAATATGAGCGTGTTGTGGCAGTGAACGGCATTGTGTGGTGCACAAACGGCACCGAAATTGGCGTTATCGGCTTGCGCGGGCCGTAAGTGAACTTATTTACAAACAGATAGTCGCCCACGAGCAGTGATTTTTCCATCGACGAAGTTGGTATGGTGTACGCCTCGAACAGGAACGTGCGGATAAGCGATGCTACAACCACTGCAAATATCACAGCATCAATCCATTCCACAGTCTTTGTCTGCTTCTCAACACCTTTTTTCTTCCAAAAAGCCCAATGAACTTTTTTGGTGATGTAGATGTCGAAAATCACAGGAATGCCCAGCAACCACCATAGGCCGCCGTTCCAAATAATCCACAGAATGTAGATTACGAGTACTATGCTGAATTTTATAATGTCTTTCTTTGACGGCTTTTCCATTGCTTATCGTTTTAATATTGAGTCAAATACGTCTTTCATACTGTAGATGCCTTTTTTGCCAGCCATAAACTCGGCGGCCACCACTGCACCAAGCGCGAAACCCTTGCGGTTGAAGGCTTCGTGGCGAATGGTAATCTCATCGGCCTCAGAGCGGTAGAAAACCTCGTGAGTGCCAGGCACTTCGCCAATGCGTTCTGATGTTATCGGCAACTCATTCGGCTGACAGTCAGCGGTTTTCACCCATTTGTCGAGACGCGGATTGATTTTCACAATGTCCTCACCCAAAGTGATGGCTGTGCCGCTCGGTGCGTCTAACTTGTGAATATGGTGTATCTCGTTCATTCTCACCGAATAATCGGGGAAACTGCTCATCATTTCAGCAAGTTTGCGGTTCAGTTCAAAGAACAGATTCACGCCCAGGCTGAAGTTCGATGCGTAAAGGAAACCGCCGTTCTGCTTGCGGCACTCTTCCTCAACCATCGGACGTTGGTCGAGCCAGCCAGTAGTGCCCGTAACCACAGGCACACCCGCCTTGAAGCACTTCAGATAGTCGCCCACAGCCGATTCGGGGAAAGTGAACTCAATGGCCACGTCAACCGTTTTAAACTTCTCGCTTTCAAGGTCTTGCATATTGTCCTTGTCGATGGTCAGCACAACATTGTGCCCTCTTTTCACGGCAATGGCCTCAATCTCGTGGCCCATCCGTCCGTATCCGATAATCGCTAATTTCATTCTCTTAAAATTTATATATGTATTTTGACGCAAAGGTTTGTCGAATTTCGATAAGAATCAAACGAATGGTGTAAAAACTTATTATAGGTTGCTGATAAAATAGCATTACTCTGTTTTTTTTCGACAACTACCCACAATCCGTCTCAACATCGAAATCATTTCTGTTCAAATCTGACAAAAAATGTTAATAAAAATATTCAACTATATACCAAGCAGTTATGCCCATATAGGTATAAATACCTATTGACCAAAAGTGGCGTTTTCGATAGGTTTGCAGCGCTTTTTTAGGAAATATGAAGCATATATTATGTCTTACATAAATTAATTACAATGACAAAAAAAAGAAGAATTTTAGCCGTTGCAGCAGTGCTTTTTTGCGCGAGCGCGGCCACAGCCCAAACCACAGTTGCCACATCGGGTGGAGAGGCAGGAACGGTAAGTTTCACCGTTGGTCAGCCGTTCTACGAGACTACAACATCTGATGCGGGTAGCCTTGCAGCAGGAGTGCAGCAGGCCTACACCATTAGCGTTGTTGACGGTATCGAGAACTCGCAGATAACCCTTGAGGCCGAGGTTTACCCAAACCCAGTGACCGACCGCTTGAACCTCCGCGTGGTTGATGCCAGCGATTCCGCCCTGCATTACACGCTCACCGACAACAACGGCCGCACCCTCGAAACCGACGACATTCAGGATGCACTGTCGGCAATCGACATGAGTCAATTTGTGCAAGGTGTTTATTTCCTAAGAGTTGACAATGGAGAGAGAGTAGTGAAAACGTTTAAAATCGTGAAAAATTGATAATTAAGGCATTAGGTTTTAGGCACTAGGCATTAGGGATTTTAAACTTGTTCAACCTTTAAACCAAACACAAAAAAAAGAAACACTTTAATAATGAATATTTTAAAAACAAAAAACATGAGAAAAATTACAACAATTGTTGCTGCCCTGTTATTATCAGTGGCAACATTCGCCCAAGCCCCGCAGGGCTTCAGTTATCAGGCTGTTGTGCGCGATGCGCAGAACGCTGTGGTTGTTAACCAAGAGGTGGAGGTGACGCTCACCATCACTGCCGAAATCAATGGCGCGGCCGTGCAGACTTACACCGAGAAACACACCGCTACCACCAACCAAAACGGACTTCTGACACTGACGGTTGGCCAGGGCGAGAGCAGCCAGAAACTCTCTGACATTAAATGGAATCTGCCCGACGCCATCTATAACATGCGCACCGAGACCAAGTACGGCACAGTCACCACTCAACTTTTGAGCGTGCCGTTTGCCATGTATGCCGAGCAGGCTGGCGACATCGATTTCGATAAACTGGCTAAAAAGTTGAACAGCAGCGATGTACAGGCTCTTTTGAACTTTGTGAAACCTGAAGATTTGGAAAAGGTATACCAATATATAAAAGACTCTGTAGGCAACACTTATATCAAGAAAACCGATGTTAACGTCTTGACAAACAATTATGTAACTAAAGAATATTTTGAAAACTACGTCATCAGTGGCGGAACCCCCGACTCGGTTGACTTGAGCGTTTACGCCAAAAAGACTGATTTGCCGAACATGAGCAATTATGTTCAAATGCGTATGCTGGATTATTACTCTGATACTATAAACCAAATCCGCTCGGAATACGCGAAGAAGAATTTTGTGGCAGAAAACTACGTAACCAAAGAGGCTTTCGACAACTATGTTTTGAGCGGCGGCGATGCCGAATCGGTTGACCTCACCGTTTACGCCAAAAGCGCCGACGTTGAGAAAACTTACGCCAAGAAGGCCGACATTCCAAGTTTGAGCGGCTATGCACTCAAGTCTGATATTCCGACAATGCCCACCGTTCCAACCAAAGTGTCTGAATTGCAGAACGATGTCAATTATCTGACATCTCACCAGGATATTAGTGGCAAGCAAGATGTTATCGACGACCTTGACGACATCCGCAGCGGTGCAGCCCTTGGCGCAACGGCTTTGCAGAGCCATCAATCGCTTGACGCTTATGCAAAAACAGCCGATGTCGCTGCAGGCTATGTAACCAAAGAGACTTTTGACAACTATGTTTTGAGCGGTGGTAATGCTCAATCTGTTGACCTCACCGTTTATGCAAAAACAGCCGATGTTGCAAAAACTTATGCCACCCAAACCGAAGTTGCTGGCAAAGTTGACAAAGATGGTAACAAAGTCCTGTCAACCAACGATTTCACCAACGAACTGAAAACAAAACTGGAAAGTGGTGTTCTCACCGAGCATCAAGACATTACAGGCAAAGCCGACAAAAGCGCAATGAGCATTGTGCAAGGAACAGGCGAAAATGCCGACAAAGCAACCATTACTCTTAAAGAAGGCACTTCGGCTACTGTTCTAACCGATCACCAATCTTTGGAGGCACTCACACAGCAAATCGCCGCCTTGCAGGAGGCAATTGCTCAACTGCGAGCAGCAATGCCAACCATTGAGATGTCAAAACTAAAGATTAAGATTGTCAATCCTTATGCTGGCAACAGCAGTACGTGGGGCTCCAACACCGCAACAGTCCAGTTCAATGGAGAGTCATTCACCTCGGGCACAAAAGAATTCGACGTGCAGGTTGGTTCTGCTATGCCACTCTCAGTTTCGCTCGGAACATTCAAGCAGACAGAGACCCATTATTATCCGTATGTGTATACCTACACAATAACCATCAACGGCCAGCCATTCGATAATGTAGCGGGAACCTACGACCGTCCTACAGGTTATGTCTATAACACAATGCGTACCGTCAGCCTCACTGAACTTGTGGCAAAAGGGATGATTGAGGGCGGCAATGAGAAACTGTCAGATAATCAAATCGGTTATAGTGAATGGCACGGCCATGAAGATGGATATGGAGATGCCGAAGAAATGGACACCTACTTCAACCGCACAGCGCAGCAAGACCAGTTTCACATATATGCCGATATTGTTGATGCCCTTCCTGATTATGACAATAAAAAATACCAACCTTTTAACGCTCAATTTGGGCGTGACGGAAGTTTTACTATTGACTATGACAGAACTTACAATAAATATTTCGAGAACAGGCTGTTGCTGTCAATAACACAGGAAGATGGTAAAATGGCTGAATCAGGATGGGGAGAATATAGTGTTGGTATAACAAAGAAAGGATATTATTGGAGTTCAAATTCTTGGACTAATGATGAAGGTGTAAGTGCGTTAGGTTTAACGCATTCCTCTCACTATAGAGATAATATTCATGGTTTTGCCCCGATCTTTGCTAAGATACCGAATTTTGTGTACAAAATGGAGTATGAGCAGGGCGAGATTTTGAAAGTTGGTACTCTCAAAGACAAGTTGAATGCCAATATGAACAGCCAGAATGTTGGCCCGTTCATTAGCGGTGAGAACACTATTGTGATAACGGCGATTATATAACTAATTGATTAGAGTCTAATACCATAAACAAACCGAACCCCTTCCTTAGCCAAACAAATGGCTGGGGAAGGGGTTTTTGTTTTATGTGATAAAAAGTGATTCTCATTTTATCACCATTCCGACTCCAATAAGTTCGTTTCCCTCGAATGAGAAAAAGCGTGCAAACGGTTGAATCAATCATACATCAATCTAAAATTCAATATTATAACACCGCGTTAGAAAATCGGATGAACAACCGTGGTGTCAATAAAAATCAAGGCTGAAAGGCGGTTTGGCACAGAATATGTAACTAAAAATGGGTTGCGAAAAGGACTACCAATGTCCAATTATCGCTTAAGAACTTGTATATCAAGAAAATCTAACATAAACAAAATGACGAATAAAGACAAAATTGGAGGGCTGATTAAAAAAAGAGCCGAGGCCAAAGTTGGAGGCGGTGTTGCGCGAATCGACAAACAACACGAAAAAGGCAAACTCACAGCCCGCGAACGCATCAACATGCTGCTCGACGAGGGCAGTTTTGAGGAGTTCGATATGTTTGTGAGCCACCGCTGCACAAACTTCGGAATGGACAAGCAGAAATTTATGGGCGACGGCGTTGTAACTGGCCACGGAACCATCGACGGACGCGTGGTTTACATTTACGCTCAAGACTTTACGGTGTTCGGCGGCTCGCTGTCGGAAACCATGTCGCAGAAGATTTGCAAGGTGATGGATATGGCCATGAAGGTTGGCGCACCCGTCATCGGAATCAACGACTCGGGCGGCGCGCGTATTCAAGAAGGTGTGAATTCTCTCACTGGCTTTGCCAACATTTTCGAACGTAACATTCTTGCTTCGGGCGTAATTCCCCAAATATCAGCAATATACGGCCCTTGCGCAGGCGGCGCGGTTTACTCGCCCGCCATCACCGACTTTGTCTTTATGAATCAAGACACAAGTTATATGTTCCTGACTGGCCCGAAGGTTGTGAAAACCGTTACGGGCGAAGTTGTTAACGAAGAACAACTTGGTGGCGCTCAAGTACATACATCGAAATCGGGCGTTGCCCACTTTGTTTCGGAAAACGAGGAAGAAGGCCTGATGGCGATTCGCCGTCTGCTCTCGTTCCTGCCGCAGAACAACCTTGAGGAGGCGCCGCTGCTTGAGTGCAACGACCCAATCAACCGTCTTGAAGACTCGCTCAACGAGATTATCCCCGACAACCCGAACACGCCGTACGATATGAAAGACGTCATTCTGGCCATCATCGACAACGGCGATTTCATGGAAGTTCAGGAGAATTTTGCAAAGAACATAATTGTAGGTTTCGCACGCTTCAACGGCGCATCGGTGGGCATCGTGGCCAACCAACCGTCGTTTATGGCAGGTGTGCTCGACAGCAACGCTGCCCGCAAGGCCGCCCGTTTCATCCGCTTCTGCGACGCCTTCAATATTCCGATTGTAACACTTGTTGATGTGCCTGGATTCCTTCCTGGAACAGGTCAGGAATACAACGCCATCATATCGCACGGCGCCAAACTGCTCTACGCTTACGGCGAGGCCACAGTGCCAAAAATCACCGTCATCCTGCGCAAGGCTTACGGCGGCGCCTACATTGTGATGGGCTCAAAGGGCCTTCGCGGCGACATCAACTACGCATGGCCGTCGGCTGAGATTGCCGTGATGGGTGCCAAAGGTGCGGTTGAGATTCTTGAAGGCAAGAATATCAGCAAGATAGAAGATGCCGACGAGAAAGCCGCCTACATCAAGCAGGCCGAGGACGAGTACACAGACAAATTCTCGAACCCGTATGTGGCTGCGCAGATGGGCTACCTTGACGACGTGATTGAGCCACGCAACACCCGCTTCCGCGTGATTCGCGCGCTGCAAGTGCTCGCCACAAAGAAAGATTCTGTTCCCGCAAAGAAACACTCAAACATTCCATTGTAAATGAAGCCGATACGAATATTAACACTGATTATTGCTCTGTCGGCCTGCGTTGCGGCATCCGCCCAAAACGCGTCAGATTTGCGGATAAACGAGGTGATGGTTTTCAACGACTCGAGCGTGGTTGACGATTACGGAAACCATGTGGGATGGATTGAGATTTTCAACACATCGTACAACACCGTCAACCTGAGCGGGCTGTTCCTGACCGACGATATGGGCAATCCGACAAAGAGCCGCATCGCCAAAAGTCCCGATGCGACAATCGCACCGCGCAGTTACTTTATATTGTATGCCACAGGCGACAAATCGGTTGGCGTGCACCATCTGACCTTCAACCTGAAAAACAGCCGAATGATTGCGCTGTTCGACGGCAACGGCCGCACCATAATCGACAGCGTTGCGCTTCCCGCAATGACAGCCGACATGTCGCTGAGCCGCGAAACAGACGGCGGCGAAGTGTGGACAACCAAGAATCTGCCCACACCGAACTCGAGCAACTGGTTCGAACCGTTTGCGGGCGAAGTTGACCAATTCAAGTCGCTCGACCCGTTCGGCGCAGGCATGGCAATGATTGCCATGACCATTGTACTTGGTTCATTGGCAACACTTTACTGCTGTTTTAAGATTGTCGGCCGAATAGCCACACGCAAGAAAAAAGACAAGCCGTTTGTGGCCAAAAACGCCGAAACGGGCGAAGAAGCATCAAATGAAGTGAACGCAGCAATCGCTTTGGCACTATTCTTGCTTAGCAAACAAGAGCACGACGATGAGTACACCGTTCTGACGATGCACAAAGTGTCGAGAAACTACTCGCCGTGGAGTTCAAAAATATATGGTCTGCGCAAGCGTCCTGGCGGTTTATCGTCATTCTAAAAACGAAAAAAAACTTTTGGGATATGGAAAAGTTCAATTTTATAATCAACGGTAACAATTACGATACCGAAGTCCTTGAAATCATTGACAATAAGGCGCAAATACAAGTTAATGGCGTCATCTACAATGTTGAAATCGACAACTCGAAACAAAAAATAGCAAACACACCGCGCGCAAATGTCGCACGGCCGATTGTTAAATCGGCTTCGGCTGACACACAAACCATTGTGAAACAAACACGTACAGCCGTCAGCGATAACGCTGTGACAGCCCCGCTGCCTGGTGTGATTCTGGACGTGAAAGTGAACGTTGGCGACACCGTGACCGCTGGTCAGCACCTGCTCACGCTTGAAGCGATGAAGATGGAAAACAACATCGACTCGCCGAAAGACGGCGTGGTTAAGAGCATTGCCAAACACAAAGGCGACTCGGTGATGGAAGGCGACGCATTGATTGTCATTGAATAGCAATAGGATTAATCCATTGATTTACAAATAGAAAATCCACTAATGGAACACGGATTCATATCATTTGTGCTCGAACATATAGCACAATTCTTCTCATACACAGCCTTCGCCAACATGACCATCGGCCACCTTGTGATGATTGCCGTTGGTTTGGTTTTCATCTATTTAGCCATTGCGAAGGAATTTGAACCGATGCTGCTGCTGCCAATCGGTTTCGGCATCATCATTGGCAACATTGCCTTCGCGCCTGGTCTGAAAATCGGCATCTACGAGAGCGGCAGTGTGCTTAACTACTTGCATTTCGGTGTTTTACAAGGCGTTTACCCGCCACTGATATTTTTGGGTATTGGTGCGATGACCGACTTTTCGGCGCTCATATCGAACCCGAAACTGGTGCTGGTTGGCGGCGCCGCGCAGTTGGGCATTTTTGGCGCTTACGCGATTGCCCTGGCGCTGGGATTCACATCGCCCGAAGCAGGTGCAATCGGCATCATCGGCGGTGCCGACGGCCCGACAGCCATCTTCCTTTCGTCGAAACTGGCCCCCGACCTGATGGGCGCCATTGCCATATCGGCATACTCTTATATGGCGCTTGTGCCTGTGATTCAGCCGCCGCTGATGAAACTTCTGACAACAGAAAAAGAGCGCACCATCAAGATGAAACCGCCACGTGCCGTTTCGAAGACAGAGCGCATCATGTTCCCGATTATCGGCTTGCTGCTCACCTGTCTTCTGGTTCCGTCGGGTCTGCCGCTGCTGGGTATGCTGTTCTTTGGCAACCTGCTGAAAGAGAGCACTGTAACCAAACGCCTGGCCGACACCGCACGCGGTCCGCTCATCGACATTGTGACAATCCTTATCGGCTTGACCGTGGGCGCTTCAACACAAGCAACCACCTTCCTGACAGCCAAATCGATAGGCATCTTTGCACTGGGTGCAATCTCGTTTGTGATTGCAACCTGCGGCGGTGTGCTGTTCGTGAAGTTCTTCAACCTGTTCCTGAAGGAAGGCAACAAAATCAACCCGCTCATTGGCAACGCTGGTGTTTCGGCTGTGCCCGACAGCGCGCGCGTTTCGGAAGTTGTTGGCCTTGAGTTCGATAAGAGCAACCACCTGCTGATGCACGCAATGGGCTGCAACGTGGCTGGCGTCATCGGTAGCGCCATTGCCGCTGGTATCTTGCTGAGTTTCTTGAGTTGATGCGAAACTATCTGACTAACATAAAGTTATTTGCAAAAAGGATACTTCTGATATTCGTCTTTATGACTGCCACAAGGCTGCTGTTCTATGCAATGAATAGCAGCCATTTTTGTTTGTCATTCAGCGAGTTAGTCTTGCATTTGCTCTACGGGCTGCATTTCGATATGGTGTCGATTGCGCTGGCCAATATGTTGTTTGTGCTGATGAGCGTTGTTCCGGTGAGCCGGATTTTAGACAATCAAATCTATCAGAAAATACTGAAAATCATCTTTTTAATCACAAACATTGCAATTCTTGCGTGCAATTTTGTGGATTGCAAATTCTATGAGTGGGAAGAGAAACGGCTCACGGCCGACATTTTCACACCCGAATGGATGGGCGATGATTTTCTGACGCTGCTGCCACGATTCTTCACCGACTATTGGCCACTGTTTCTGCTATTTGCGGCCACGGTGGCGCTGTTTGTCTGGCTTTATCCCAATCACAAGTCCGTTGAAAGGCAACGCTGCACTCCGCTTGAATATGCAGCACAAAGTATTGTGGCTCTGCTAATTATAGCAATTACCGCAATAGCATCGCGCGGCAGTTTTGGCGAGAAACCGCTGCGCATTATGGCGGCTGCCAAATACACCACGCCCGAACGGATGCCGCTGGTGCTGAACTCATCGTTCACAATCTTCAAAACATTGGGCAACAGCACGTTATCACAATATAACTACTTCACCGAAGATGAACTAGAGCAGATTTACACACCACTTCACGCACCTGTCAGCACTGCCGTTGGCAAGGGCAAGAATGTGGTTATCATTATTTTAGAGAGTTTCGGCCGCGAATACAGCGCACTGCTCAACAACTCGAAAACCGGCTACACGCCTTGCCTTGACTCGCTGATGCGCCAAGGTCTTTACTGCACAAACGCGTACGCCAACGGCAAACGCTCAATTGAAGCAATGCCGTCGGTGATGGCATCGCTGCCTGCACTGCTCGACAAGGCGTTCATCACATCGACATACGCATCGAACCAAATTGACGGCATAGCCACCCTGCTTGGCCGGCAAGGCTACACATCGGCCTTCTTCCACGGCGGCGCAAACGGCACAATGAGCTTCGACAGTTTTACGAGCCTTGCCGGATTCGAGCGCTACTACGGCTTTAACGAGTATCCCGACAAGGGCGATTCCGACAACTATTGGGGCATTTTCGACGAACCGTTTGAACAGTTTATGGTCAATGAGTTATCGACTTTCAAGCAGCCGTTTGTGGCCGGGCTGTTCACTTTGAGCTCGCACCACCCCTACACCATTCCCGAGCAGCATAAAGGCCGTTTCCCGAAAGGGCATTTGATTAATTTAGAGAGCATTGGCTATGCCGATTACGCTCTGGGGCGATTCTTTGAGTCGGCTGCGAAAACCGATTGGTACAACAACACGCTTTTTGTGCTGACGGCCGACCACACAGCGCAGTCGGAATCGGAATTCTACCAATCGACAGTGGGACATTATGCTGTGCCACTGATATTTATCTGCCCGTCGGACAGCACAATGCACGGCGTCTACACCCGCACTGCGCAGCAAATCGATATTATGCCCACCATTCTTGACTACGTGGGCTGCGACGAGCCTTATGTGGCCTTCGGCAACAGCCTGTTCGACAGCGCCGCACCACGTGTTTCAGTGAGCTATCTGAACGGACTTTATCAGATTATCGACGACGAACGGTGCGTGATTTTCGATGGCGATGAGTTCACAACATCGATGGAAATCAGAAAGTTGCATCAGAACGACGGAATCGACCGCTACGCCAACGGATACCAATTTGTTTCCATCGGCGAAAGCCTGAAACGATACAAAGCCGAAGCCGACGAACTGCTGCGCAATCGCAATACGTATCTGTCTAAAAACAAGACAGATGAGCAAAATCTGCAACTTTTGAAAGGCATCATTCAGCAGTACAACACACGGATGCAAAACAATGAGTTGTCGGCAAAACGAAATAAAATTCGTTAATTTGCAGAAAAAAATGGCCGAAGAAATTCTTTTCATAGTAAACCCCATTTCGGGCACCGGCAAGCAGAAACATCTGAACGCCATTCTTGAGAAAACGCTGGATTTCAACGCTTTCAGTCCGACTATTCTCTACACCCAACACGCTGGTCACGCAACCGAACTGAGCCACGAAGCCATTGGCAAATACCGCTATGTGATTGCCGTTGGCGGCGACGGAACAGTGAACGAAGTGGCGAAAGGGCTGGTTGGCTCCGACACCACCATGGGCATCATTCCTGTGGGCTCAGGCAATGGACTAGCGCGGCACCTGAACATTCCGATGAAGATGGACGAAGCCGTGAAAGTCATCAACAAACGGCTGACTGAACGCATTGACACTGTGAAGATTAACAATGAATTATCGGTCAATGTGTCGGGCACGGGATTCGACGCGCACGTGGCTCACAAATTCGCGAAAAACGGCAAGCGCGGCTCGATTCCATACGTGAAAATCGCCGCAACCGAGTTTCAGCAATACAAGACGCAGGCCTACAAGATTGTGGCCGACGGGCAGCCGATGTTCCGCAACGCCTTCATGATAAGCCTTGCCAACTCGGCGCAGTTCGGCAACAACGCGCTCATCTCGCCCGAAGCAAAGATTGACGACGGCCTGGTTGACATCTGCATCTTATCGGAATTTCCGAAAGTGGAAGCGCCCGCACTGGCCGCACGGCTCTTCAACCGCACCATGCACAAGTCGAACTTTCTTGAGATTGTGCGTGCCAAATCGGTTCAGATAGACACCAATCACCCGATTGTCTGCCACATCGATGGCGAACCCGTGGTTTTCGACGATATGCTCAACATTGAGGTGCAGCCAGCATCGCTCAGCATCATCTACAACGATGAAGTACAGAAACCGATAATCACCAACATCGAAAGGGAATTTACGAAACTGTTCAGCAACGCCAAAGGCGGTATTTTTGGCAACAAAAAGAAAATCGATGCGAAATGAAAAACGTAATTTTTGATTTGGGCGGTGTTGTCTTTTCGCGCGACAAACGATTGTGTTCCAACGATTTGCTTGCATTTTGGAAAATCATTCACGCCACCCCAACACCAAAATTCTGGCTTGAGTTCGACCGCGGCACTCTCACCTGGGAAGAGATGGTTCTGACCATGACCGAAGTGATGCAAATGCCTTATAATCACTGCGATGAGATTCTGCACGAAGCCATTGCGCAAACACGCCCCGTGGCAGCCACAAGCGAACTGATTGGACAACTGAAAAAGGCTGGTTATAAACTGTTTGTGCTGTCGAATATGTCGTTCGAGTTTATTGCCGACTTCCGCAAATACCCAATTCTTAATGAGTTCGACGGCGAAGTGATTTCGTGCTACTACAATCTGATTAAACCCGAACGCGCCATCTACGAATTGATTTCCAACAAGTTCGGGCTCAACCCCGCCGAAACGCTCTTTATCGACGACAAACCCGTTAACACCGTTGCAGCCGCCGACTTTGGATTCAATGTCTTCAACTTCGACCGCGAAAACCCTGTAAAATCGTGCGACGAGTTACGGAAGATACTGATTTAATACGATTTACCCACTAGCAAAATACCAATTTCCGCTAATCGGTTTCAGCAGATTTTATCATACTTTGATTCAATTTCCACCCAACTTTTCGCTTTAATCTTTTGCCATAGAAATTATATTTGCAACCGCTAACAAAAACGCGAGAAATGGCAAAACAGACCTGGCGACCTGGAACAATGATTTATCCGCTGCCTGCGGTGCTGGTGAGTTGCGGCCGTATGGACGGCGAGCGCAACGTTTTCACCGCTTCGTGGACGGGCACCATCTGTTCCAATCCGCCGATGTGCTACGTGTCAATCCGCAAGAGCCGCCACTCGTACAACATTATCAAAGAGTCAGGCGAGTTCGTCATCAATCTGACTAACAGCGAGTTGGCGAAGGCCACCGACTGGTGCGGCGTGAAATCGGGACGCGAAGTGGACAAGTTTGAAGCGATGGGGCTGACGCCAATCAAAGCCACTCAAGTTGCCGCCCCGATGATTGATGAATCGCCCGTCAATATTGAGTGCAAAGTAGTTGAGATTAAAGAACTTGGCTCGCACGATATGTTCATCGCCAATGTTGTGGCTGTGAACGCCGACGAGAAATATATGAACCCAAAAACGGGCGCTTTCGACCTTGGTGCGGCCGATATGATTGCCTATATGCACGGCCAATACTACAAGTTGGGCAAGCGGATTGGCAAATTCGGGTGGACGGTTGAGAAGAAGCGCAAATAAGATTTGGTTAACAGTTGAAATTCAGCGTTTTTCGGTAGAAATATGATTGGCAGCATAAAATCGATTTTCAAACTCCGCATCAAGATTCCGTTTATTGAGCGGCTTCACATCTGGCGCGGCATACATCTGACTGAAAATCAGTTTATTCTGATTTTGAGTTTCGTTGTCGGCCTGTTGAGCGGACTGGCTGCCGTGGTTCTGAAAAACACCATCCACCTGACCTATCAGTTTGTGCTGAAGGCAATTAACTCTGGTTTCGGAAGTTACATCTACCTTGCGTTGCCTGCCGTGGGCATTCTGCTCACCACGCTCTGGATAAAATTCCACGTAAAAGACAACATCTCGCACGGAATCACACGCGTATTATTCTGTATATCACGCAAAAACGGCATCATCAAGGCGCACAACACCTACACAGGCATTGTGGGCAGTTCGCTCACCATCGGGTTTGGCGGTTCGGTTGGTGCCGAAGCGCCGATAGTGCTCACGGGCGCGGCCATCGGCAGCAATCTGGCGCGGCTTTTCAAACTTAATTATAAGCAAGTTATACTGATGATTGGCTGCGGCGCCGCGGGTGCTGTGGCTGGCATTTTCAAGGCCCCGATTGCGGGCTTGGTCTTCACTCTGGAAGTGCTGATGCTCGATATGACAATGGCTTCGCTGGCGCCGCTCTTGATTTCGGCCGTCACAGCCACGCTGATGTCGTACTTTTTCCTTGGCAGCGAAGCCACGCTCTGCACCCTTCCGCAACCGCCCACCTTCGAACTGCACAATATTCCACTCTATCTGATACTTGGCGTGGCCGCTGGGCTCATCGGCTGGTACTTCACGGCAACATCGATGCGGATGGAAAAGTGGTTCAGCAAGATACTGAACCCGTGGAAGAAAATCGCCATCGGCGGTGTGATTCTGGGGCTGCTCATCTGGCTTTTCCCGCCGCTCTTCGGTGAAGGTTATGATGCTCTGCGCGAGATACTTACGGGCGACGGTCTGCACATTCTCGACCACTCAATGTTCGGTCAGTTTGGCGACGGCGTCTGGGTGGTTGTTGCGTATTGCGCTCTGATGCTGATTTTCAAAGTGATAGCCACATCGGCAACCACAGGCGCGGGCGGCATTGGCGGTGTGTTCGCACCATCGCTCTTTATGGGCGGCGTGCTCGGCTATATGATGGCGCATCTGCTTAACTGTCTGGATTTTATCAGCGTAAGCGAAGTTAATTTCGCCCTTGTCGGGATGGCCGCTTTTATGTCGGCACTGATGCACGCGCCGCTCACAGGCATCTTCCTGATTGCCGAAATCACGGGCGGATACAATCTGTTTGTCCCGCTGATGGTGGCGTCGGTAAGTGCTTATGTCACAATCTATTACTTTGAACCGCACAGCATCTACACCAAGCGTCTCGCGCAAAGCGGCGACCTGATAACCCACAACAAAGACCGCGCCGCTCTGACGCTGATGCGGCTTGAAAAGGAAGTTGAGCACGACCTGACCGAAGTGGGCCCCGACCAAACTCTGCGCGACCTTGTGAACGCCATCTCGCACTCGCGCCGCAACATTTTCCCCGTGGTCGATGAAGAAGGCAAACTGATGGGAATCGTCCTGCTCGACGACATCCGCAAGATAATGTTCAACACCGAGATGTACGACAACACCTATATATATGAGTTGATGGTGATGCCGCCCGACACCGTGAAAACCACCGACACAATGGATGTGGTGATGGAAAAATTCGAAAAATCAGGTGCTTGGAACCTGCCCGTCATCAAAAACGGATTGTATATGGGATATATCTCAAAATCAAAAATTTATACCGCATACCGCAAGGTGCTGCTGAATTTTGCGGAAGAATAGTGGCGGCCAAATAAATCTACATGTAAAAGTTCTTAACTACACTCATCTATTTTTATCGCCGATCCGAAAAACGTTGTTGCATAAACTATTTGAAAGTTTGCAATAAATCAATCAGTTAGTTTATGCAACCAATCGGTTTTATCAATCGATATTATAGAAAAATACCATAATCATTATAGGATTAATGGTTCTTGAACCACTACTTTTGCGCCCGAAAAATTGGGGATAAAAGTACATTGATATGTTTGCAGTTATGATTTTGGTGTTCGTGCTCGGCTACATTGCCATTGCAATGGAACACCCTTTCAGAATTGACAAAGCGGCACCGGCGCTCTTCATCGGCGCGGCTTTGTGGGCTATTTATGCACTTGGCGCCGACAGCATTCTCTCGCTCGGCCACAGCGCAGCGTGGAACAAATACTCGCTGACCGTCGAAGGCGGTCTCACCGATGAGAACATCCACTCTTTCTTTAATTACGAACTTGTTCACCATCTGGGAGATACGGCCGAAATCCTGTTCTTCTTGCTTGGCGCGATGACCATTGTCGAGACCGTCGACCGTCACCGCGGATTCAAGGTCATCACCGATAAAATCAAAACCACCAACAAGGTCAAACTGCTGTGGATTTTGAGCATCCTGACGTTCTTTATGAGCGCTATTCTCGATAACTTGACAACCACAATTGTGATGGTCGCCCTGCTCCGCAAACTTGTGGGAGACCAGAAAACACGTTGGTTCTTTGCAAGTATGATTGTGATTGCGGCAAACGCAGGTGGTGCATGGTCGCCAATTGGTGACGTCACAACCATTATGCTTTGGATTGGCGGTCAGGTTACGACCGAAAAAATTGTTTTTGAAGTCTTCCTGCCATCGCTCATCTGCCTGTGCATCCCGCTTATAATCATGAGTTTCACGTTTAAAGGCGAGATTGAGCGCCCAACCGACGAGTCGATGGACAAAGACGACTGGGGCACATCGCCGCGGACACAGAAGGCAATGCTAGTTCTTGGCGTTGGCGGTCTGATAGCTGTGCCTGTGTTTAAAACAGTTACACACCTTCCGCCCTACCTCGGAATGCTGCTCAGCCTCTCAATTGTGTGGGCCATCACCGAGATTATCCATAAGAATCACGCACCGGGAATAAAGAACAAACTGCGTCCGACCTACATTCTGACACACATCGACACGCCCACCATTCTGTTCTTTCTGGGCATTCTGCTGGCCGTTTCGGCTTTGCAGTCGGCTGGTCACCTGTCGCTTCTGTCGAATGCGCTTGACGGATGTTTCAAAGATGCAACGGGCGGTGTTTTCATTATCGATGTCATCATCGGCATACTCTCGTCGGTGGTTGATAATGTACCACTTGTGGCTGGTGCCATGGGTATGTACCCCGTTGAAGCCGCCGACGCCGTGGGTTACGCAGCCAACTTTGTGCAGAACGGTCCGTTCTGGGAATTTCTGGCCTACACCGCCGGCACTGGTGGCAGTATGCTCATAATTGGCTCGGCTGCAGGTGTTGCCGCAATGGGGTTGGAAAAAATCGACTTCATCTGGTATGTAAAACACGTGTCGTGGCTTGCTCTCATCGGCTATGCTGCTGGTGCCGCATTCTTTGTCACGATGTGCGTAATAAGTTGAAAATCATAAAGGTTTAGGGTTATACAATAAGTGAGAGAACAGGGCTCCGCCGAAAGGTTGGGGCCCTGTTTTTTTGATGGACTCGATTAAGATACTATTGGAAAAATATCAGTTATATTTGTAGTTGGCAACGTCTACTGCGCAGAGATATTTTTAAAACCAACCGCAGATGACAACCAATAATGAATTGTATGTGAAACATAAATCGAAACAAGAAACAGAAAGTTATTTTTTGAACTAACATATTATTAATCAATAGCGTTTACCGCTAATCTGAAAACATTCCAAAGCTTGGCCGCAAAGGAATCACAATCAGACGATAGTTGTGAATGCTCACGTGTTATGCGTGGGCATTCCTTATCTGATTGTGAAGGTCTGGCCAAGCACCTGGAATGTGGATGAGGAAATGTCCACATTTTTTTGCCAGGTGCCGAAATCAGACCGCAATGTTTTTTAGGTGAAATGGTGAGCGCAACCTAAAAAACATAACAATGACGGACTCAAAAAGCGTTGGTGGCGGGAAACCGCTGACTTTGGCTGATATTGGCTTAAAAAACAGCGCAATAAATTCAAAATCAAGTAGTCAACAATTTGATGCGAGTGGCGAACAGATTTCGCTTGCCGACCAACTTGCAATAGTTACACATTATATCCAACTTCGTCAGTCAAAGTATTCTGCCACTTACGATGACAAGGCTCAACAGTTTATTAGCCAATGGTTTCCAAAATCAAGCGAAAGCGAAGGCTCTAATGAGGTTAGCGAACCTGACGCAACGCAACTTTATTTGTTCAAAGATATTTTCAACGTTCCTTTCCCTGCGCCTGAAAAACCAAAATTCACCTTTATCGACCTATTTGCCGGCATTGGCGGATTCCGGCTGGCGTTTCAAAATCTTGGCGGTCAGTGCGTTTATTCGTCGGAATGGGATGCTCAGGCACAAAAAACATATTTTGCGAATTATGGCGATGTGCCATTTGGCGACATAACAAGCGAACGTACCAAAAGTTTCATACCCGACAATTTCGATATTCTTTGTGGCGGATTTCCGTGTCAAGCGTTCTCGTTGGCTGGCAAAAAGCGTGGTTTCGAGGAAACTCGCGGCACATTGTTTTTCGATGTGGCCGAAATTTTACGACGCAAACAACCTAAAGCCTTTTTCCTTGAGAATGTTAAGGGCTTGATGATTCACGATAAAGGACGCACCTTACAAACCATTTTGAATACGCTTGATGAGGTTGGCTATGTAGTTCCCGACCCACAGATTGTGAACGCTATGTTTTTCGGTGTTCCGCAGCACCGTGAGAGGATTTACATTGTCGGATTCCGCAAAGACTTGGGAATAAAAAAGGATGATTTTGTCTATCCCGAACAGAAAGAAGTTACGAAGCATTTTATCGACATTCGCGAAGAAAAACCCGTGCCGTCAAAATATTATTTGTCAACGCAATACGTCAACACTCTGGTTGCGCACAAAGAACGTCACGCGGCAAAAGGCAATGGTTTCGGCTACGAGGTTATAGACGATAACGCCGTGGCAAACGCCATTGTGGTTGGAGGTATGGGCCGGGAGCGCAATTTGGTAATTGACAAGCGCCAAACCGACCTAACACCAACAACGCGAATAAAAGGCGAATACAATACCGACGGTCTTCGTCGGATGACACCGCGCGAATGGGCGCGTCTGCAAGGTTTCCCCGACGATTTCAAAATTGTGGTTGCTGACGCTTCGGCATACAAGCAGTTTGGCAATTCGGTTGCTGTGCCCGCCATTCAAGCCACAGCAGAACAACTTCTTAAAACACTATCAAACAAAAAGTTGCTATGAGTGCTTCGAAAAACAAAGGTGAGTGGTCGGAGCTATACACGTTTCTGAAGTTGCTTGCCGATGGCCGTCTTTATTGTGGCGATGGGCGTCTAAACCGCTACGATGATAGGTTTTATCCGATTCTTGAAGTTTTCCGTAATGATGCCCCCGACCGTATCAGTTATAAGGTTCAGGCGGCCAAAAACAACATTTTGGTGTCAGGACAAATGGTTCAGTTCGAGGTTCCGCAAGAGCGTTTTCGTACAGAAGCAACCCAGCTTTTGAATTACATAAAAAGCATTAGAGGTTCCGAAAACATTGATGGTATCGAACAATTTATGGAAGAAATAAAATGTGAAAAAGTTTGCGCCAAATCGCAGGATAAAGCCGATATTCGCATTGTGATACACAATCTGCACACTGGTTCAAAACCCGAATTGGGTTACAGTATCAAGTCAAAACTTGGTGCCGATTCAACTCTTATCAATGCTTCGGGCGACGCCACAAACTTCATTTACCGGATAAATGGTGTGGACAATGCTCTAATTGATGAGATAAATGGCCAAAAATATTTCCGTGACAAATTCCAACTGATTAATGGTTGCAATGCCACAGTTTCCTTCCAAAAAGTTGCACAAAGCCGTCTGCACAATAACTTGACAATGCTTGATTTAGGAATGGAACGAATAATTGCAGAATGTTTGCTTTACTACTATTCTGGCGATGCTAGAACAGTAGAAGAGGCTGTCGCTCACATAACCATGACTGACCCTTTGAACATAAACTGCGAAGGTCAGCCGATTTATGAATACAAGGTAAAACAGTTTCTGCTCGCGTTTGCGCTTGGAATGACCGCCGCGACGCCTTGGCAAGGAAAATTCAACGCCAACGGCGGTTACATTGTAGTTAAAGAAGATGGTGACGTGGTTTGCTACCACTTTTTCGACCGCAACGATTTGGAAGACTATCTATTTTACAATACTCGATTTGAAACGCCAAGTCAAACTCGCCACAAATTCGGCTCTATCTATGAAGAAAATGGTGAGTTGTTTATGAAGTTGAATTTGCAAATCCGATTTATTAAATAATTTCAAATCTGCGAAAATCCGTCCAATCAGTTAAATCTGCGTTCAAAAAACGCTGTGTTAATCTGTGTTATCTCATGTCATCTGTGCGAAAACAAGTGATGCAAAGCAAGCCAACCGCCTTGCGCAAGAGAAACAATTAACCGCCGAAATGCTCACCACCATTGAATTGGCCGATTTGGCGGTTTAGTTCATCTGGTTGCGATAATCTGCTGCTAAGTGCCTAAAAAAATGAGTTAGCAGCACGCTATCAAACAAAAATAGCCGATAACGTGCTGTTAAGTGGTAAAAAATATGAGTTAACAGCAGATTATCCGAAAATAATGTTTTACTTTGTTGATGAAAACAATCCGTTTGAAATTGGCGGTGTCAAAAGTTATTGGTGACACCAAAAAGCAAAATGCAAACGGCTTTAAAACAGACTGTTATGATTGTCGGCAGAGAGAACGAGCGGAAAGAATTACTCGAACTTTTGGAAAAAGACGAGTCGCAATTCTGCGCCGTGTATGGGCGGCGGCGTGTCGGAAAGACCTATCTGATACGCGAAACATTTGAAAATCAGTTTGCTTTCTACCATACGGGCATTGCCAATGTCGGGCGGAAAGAGCAACTGGCCGAATTCCGCGAATCGCTGCGCCGAGCAGGGCTGAAGCGCTGCAAGATGCCCAAAACGTGGTTCGATGCGTTCCACTATTTGAGCGATTTGCTGAAAAAATCGCCTGCAGAAAAAAAGGTTGTTTTCATTGATGAACTGCCGTGGATGGACACGCCCAAATCGCAGTTTGTCAGCGCGTTGGAACATTTCTGGAACGGCTGGGCGAATATGCGCAACGACATTGTTCTGATTGTCTGCGGAAGCGCCACATCGTGGATTGTGAAGAAGATAATGCGCAACCACGGAGGGCTTTACGGGCGGCTGACGCGTCAAATCCATCTTCCGCCGTTCAATCTGTACGAGTGCGAGCAATACGCTCATCTTCAAGGACTTGAACTCACGCGGAAAGAATTGGCCGAAGCCTATATGATTTTTGGCGGCATACCATATTATTGGAGCCTTCTGCGCCGTGGCGAGAGTCTGGCACAGAACATCGACAGGCTCTGCTTTGCCGACAGCGGCCGTCTTTCCGACGAATTCGATGCTCTCTACGCGTCGCTTTTCAAAAATCCCGCGCCTTACATCAATGTCGTTACCACGCTGTCAACCAAAAAGATAGGAATGACGCGCAAAGAGTTGCTGAAAGGTGCAGGCCTGACGGACAATCCTGTGTTCAACCGCGTGCTTGAGGAGTTGCAGTTGTGCGGTTTCATCAGAAAATATCAGTCGATGCAGAAGCGTGAGCGCGATGCCCTGTTCCAACTGATGGACAATTTCACGCTGTTCTATTTCCAATATTTCCGCAACAATTCGCGCCACGATGCGCATTTTTGGACCAACAGCCTGAGTACTGGGCTGCACAACGCGTGGGCTGGGCTTGCGTTTGAGCGCGTGTGCCTGTGGCATCTGCCGCAGATAAAGCAGGCGCTTGGCGTGTCGGGGGTGGTGAGTTACGTGCAGTCGTGGCGCACCGAAGCCAACAGTGAGCACAGCGGCGCGCAGGTTGATTTGCTGATTGACCGCAATGATGGCATCATCAATCTTTGCGAGATGAAATTCGCAGGCGATGAGTTTGTCATCGACAAGGCCGAAGATGATTTTCTGCGCCGCCGAAAATCTGTTTTTCAGATGGTTACAAAGACGCGGAAGGCCGTCCACACAACAATGATAACCACCTATGGTCTGGCGCGCAACGCTTATCGAAACAATATCCAATCGGAAATTGTATTGAACGATTTGTTCGCTAATGTGCGATAATCTGCTGCTAAGTGCCTAAAAAAATGAGTTAGCAGCACGCTATCGAACAAAAATAGCCGATAACGTGCTGTTAAGTGGTAAAAAATATGAGTTAACAGCAGATTATCGTGTTTGTTTTACAAGAAAGCGCGTTTATCATTACCGCTGAGGCGAAAACAGCGCCAAGTTTGCAGTTACAGTGCCATCCATTCGCAACTATCAACTTTTATTTGCACCTTGCGCAAAAATTCTGAAACAATGAAACATCCAATACTGATGGCTGTGGCGATTGTGCTGGCGGGCTGCACGGGGCAACCAGCCAAGAAGCAACCATCAACAAAGACCGAGCACGCCAAACTGAAAATTGAACTGACCAGCGGCAGCAGTCTCATCTCAGGGCAATCTATCGCACTGAAAATCAACACAGACAGCAACCCCCTACCCGATTCGGCACGTGCCATTGTCGATGGCCGCTCGTTCTGGTTCGGAAAAGGTGAGGCTGACATCGAAATACCAACCACAGACCTATCTGTTGGGCAGAAAACCATTCGCGTGGAAGGATGGCTGGGCAGCGGCGCAATAGCCGAAGGTCGGACTTCGGTCTGCATCAAATCCGACATCGAACCCGAAAAACTCACCTATAAGGTTGTGAAGCAACTGCCTCACAATCAGCAGTATTATACTCAAGGACTCGAGTTCGATGGCGGCACTCTTTACGAAGGAACAGGGTTGGAGGGCATGTCGGCCGTCTATCGGATTGATTTTGAGAAACAAAACATAATCACCAGCATCAGTCTGCCAAACAACTATTTCGGAGAAGGCATCACCATTATGGGCGACAAACTCTACCAACTCACATGGCGCAGTTGCATCGGATTCATCTATAACAAACACACTCTCAATAAATTGGGCGAATTCAGTTACTCAACCGAAGGTTGGGGACTCACCAACAACGGCAAGGAACTGATAATGAGCGACGGCACCGAAAACATCCACTTCATCGACACCACATCGCTTCAAGTGTTGCGCACCATCCAGGTGTACGACACCGAAGGCCCCGTGACCGAACTGAACGAACTTGAATATGTCGACGGCCTGATTTACGCCAACATCTATTGCACCGACAACATTGTCGCCATCGACCCCGCAACTGGCAAAGTTTTGAAAATCATTGATATGCGCAATCTGCTCGACGCCTCGAAACTCACACAAAGAGTTGATGTGCTGAACGGAATCGCCTATCAAAAAACCACTGGCCACTGGTTTGTGACTGGCAAACTTTGGCCGAAAATGTTCCAAGTGGAATTTGTGAAGAAATGAAGTTATAAGTTGTAAGTTAATAAGTTATAAGTTTAAAAATCATAATTCTAACAACTGATCCTAAATGAAACGCGGACTGATTCTTGAAGGCGGCGCGATGCGCGGAATGTTCACGGCGGGCGTGCTCGATGTGCTGATGGAGAACGGCATTGAGTTCGACGGCGCCATCGGTGTTTCGGCTGGCGCCACGTTCGGCTGCAACATCAAATCGCGGCAGATTGGGCGCGCCATACGCTACAACAAGCGTTTCTCGCACGACTGGCGCTACTGCTCGCTCCGCTCGCTGCTCTCCACTGGCGACCTCTACGGGGCAGATTTCTGCTACAACATTCTTCCGCACCAACTCGACATTTTCGACCTCGACACATACCGCCAAAACCCAATGGAATTCTGGGTTGTGGCATCGGACTGTGTGACAGGCAAGCCCGTCTATAAGCGCCTCGACACATGCGACGACCGCGACCTGGCATGGATGAGAGCCAGTGCCTCGATGCCGCTTGCAAGCCGCATAGTTGAGGTTGACGGCTACCACCTGCTCGATGGTGGCATCACAGACTCCATTCCGCTGGATTATTTCGAGAGCATCGGCTACGACCGCAATGTGGTGGTGCTCACCCAGCCCCGCACCTACCGCAAAGGCCCAAACCGCCTGTTGTGGCTGATGCATCTAATTTTACGACGTTACCCAATGATTGTCAAAGCCTTACGCAACAGACATCTGGAATACAACCGCACCACAGCCATGGTTCACAATCGCGCCGACAAAGGTGAGGTGCTCGTCATCTGCCCAGAATCGCCGCTCAACATCAGCCGCACCTCGAAAAATCCAGACGAGATGCAGCGCGTCTATGACGAAGGACGACGCATCGCGAAAGCGCAAATTGACGCCATCAAGCAGTTTTTGAATAATCATCAGTAATTCAATTGTTTATCATCGATCAAAAACATCTGATTGAATAGATTATCAACTAATCGAAAATAAACTTTTTGGAATTCGCAACCTTTTTGCTTTAATTTGCATCATATATTATGGTTACAGCAAAGATTTTTGTTGATGCCAAATAGAATTTAAAAACATTAATTTTAACTAACTATGAAGATTATCAATTATTTACGCAATTTAACATTGGCAACTGCCGCTGTTTGCTGCATTGCATCTTGCCAGACTGAGGAAGATGTTGAGGAGTACATTCTTGACGGAGTTTGTTGGGGAGGTAAAAACCCTGTAACCGAGAATCACGGCCAGCAGAACTACACAAGCAACTACTACTTCTTGTGGGAAAACGGCTATGGTTTAGGATTTGAAGAGTCGTACTACAAAGGTGTCTATGACACAACGTACGAATTCTCATGGTACTGGTACGACAACTCGTACAGACTGATGTGCTTGAACTATGGTGGCCGCTGGGGCGACGATATGGCTTATATTGATATTTTCAATGCCAAGAAAGGTCGTATCAAAGGTTGGTTCTACGAGTCGTACAATGACTATATCGACTACGAGAAAAACAACGGAAACAGCAGTCCTCGCAGAGGTACAAGCATTGAATGGAAGCGTGTTGACGACTACAACAGAGATTATGTTGACAAACTTCTGAATGAGTGGCGCAGCAAGAAACCTCAATCATACATTCCGCTTGTTTCAGGTTCAGGCAAGCGTTAATAGAGACATTAACCAACATAAAGCCCGAAAGTTCAATCATCTTTCGGGCTTTTTTTATGCGTTTTATTTTCCGATTTTCAGAAGACAACTGTCGCCGTAACTCAAGAAGCGGAAATCATGAGCGAGCGCGTAGTCGTAAACGCGATGCCAGTTGTCGCCGATGAGTGCCGAAACCAGCAGAAGCAGAGTGCTTTGCGGCTGGTGGAAATTGGTAATCAATTGATTGACAACCTTATACTGATAGCCTGGCGCAATCATTATGCAAGTGCTGGCCGTAAGTTCTTGGTGTCCAGACTGATGAAGCAAATCGAGCAATGCCGCAAATGCATCGGAAACCGAGACGGTCTCGGGCAGCGAGTAGGCTTCCCATTGACCCAAATCGAGCGGTTTCTCGAGCCCGAGTTTGGCCTTCACGCCGAGCCAGTACATACTCTCGAGTGTGCGCACGGTTGTGGTGCCCACAGCCACCACCTTTTTCTTGTTGTCGCACAGCGGTTTAAGAATCTCGTCCGACAGCACAAAATGCTCAATGTGCATTGGGTGCTCACCGATGGTTTCGGTCTGCACTGGTTTGAACGTTCCCGCACCAACGTGCAGCGTAACATTCAGGTGCTCAATGCCTTTTGCTTGAAGCGAATCGAAAACCGCTTGCGTGAAGTGCAGTCCAGCCGTTGGTGCCGCTACCGAGCCTTTTTCCACCGAGTAGATTGTCTGATAGCGCACATCATCAATGGCTTCCGACTTGCGGTTCAGGTACGGCGGAATAGGAATCTGCCCAGCCCAATCAACAATCTCACCGAAAGCGATATTCGGGTTATCCCACTCAAAACGAATCAGTTGCGCATCGCGGTCGGTGCCGACACGGGTGATGCTTAAAGTGGTTGATTTTTCGCCGTTGCCAATCTGTTTTGTCAGTGGTCCGCTTTTCCATTTTTTGCTGTTGCCCACGTAGCAAAGCCATACGCAACTGCCTGTTTGACTGAACATTGTGCTATATTCGGCAGGTTCGTGCGGCTCAAGGCAGAAAACTTCGACACGTGCGCCCGAATCCTTGAAAAATTCCATCCGCGCACGGATAACCTTTGTGTTGTTGGTCACAATCACCGAGTCCGCATCGAGATTAGCCGCCAGATTGCGAAACACGTCTTCCGAGATGCTACCGTTGTTGTAAACCAACAATTTAGACTGGTCGCGCTCGGCCAAAGGGTATTTTGCAATGCGCTCGTCGGGAAGCGGATAGTTGAAATCGGAAATCGACAAATTGGATGGAACAATCATTATATCAATAAGTTATAAAACGAATCGTACGGCGGATAATCGGTGACAATTCTCTGCAAAAATAACTAACTTCGCACACTTTTTAAAAATTGAATGCGATGAACGTAAAAGTTGGCGACAAAGTCAGATTTTTGAACGATATAGGCGGTGGAACCGTCGTGAAAATAATTGACCGACAGAGTGTTATGGTGCTGAACGACGATGATTTTGAAGTGCCAACACCTGTGAGCGAGTTGGTTGTGATTGAGTCGGCTGCCGACAGCCGTCTGCGTGGCTCATCGGCCGAAAACAAGAGTGAAAAACCTAAACCACAATCGGTTACAACATCCGCCGATGAACAGGAAGAACCCGAATCGGCACCCATATCGCTCACCGATATTTTCTATCCGCCCGTTGCCATCGACAAAGAAAACGCTGATTATCTGCGTGAATATCTGGCATTTGTACCCAAAGCAAATCAGCAAGGCTTCGACATCTACCTAATCAACGACAGCAACTACAACGTGCTCTACAGCATTGTGGCCACCGACGCCGATGAGCAGAGCGAATCGGAAGCCGTGGGCGTGCTCGAAGCCAACACCAAGGTGCAGTTTTCGACTTTGGCGATGAGCAACGTGAACCTGATTCCTGCCTACACATTCCATCTAACTTTCTATAGGAAAGGCAGTTTCAAAATCAAAGAGCCGCTTGCGCGAACCATCGAACTGAACCCTGTGAAGTTCTACAAGGAAGCGTCGTTTGTGAAAAATGAGTTTTTCAGCAAAAACGCGATGATGATTGCGCTGATTGACGAGCACGCCGCCGCCGACTCGGTTGAGAATATGACTGAGAAGGATTTTAAGAAGGTGATGGCTGAAAAACTCAAAGGCGAAAAGGTTGAGCATAAGGAATTTAAGTCGGGCAAGGCCATTCAATCGCAGATTGTGGAAGTTGACCTGCACATTCACGAACTTCTGGACGATTTCCGTGGTTTGAGCAACAGTGAAATGCTTGAAATTCAGATGCGTAAATTCCGCGAAGAACTCGATAACGCTATGCGCAAAGGCGTGAAAAAGATTGTATTCATCCACGGTGTTGGTGCGGGCGTGCTGAAACTCGAAATCCGCAAGGAACTCGACCGAATGAAGAAAAAACTTGATTATCAGGATGCTTCGTTCAAAGAATACGGCTATGGGGCGACGCTGGTGAGGATTTTTTAAAAGACTATAAATCAAGCAAAAAAAGGCTTTCGTAAATTCGAAAGCCTTTTTTGTTTAACCATTTTTGAAGTCGCGTTCTACCCTATCTTCTGCAAGTCCAAAATCGTCACATAATGCAGAATATCAAACTGTTCGGGAACGGTTTGCAAATATGACAAATGCTCTTTTTCCCAATATGCTATTTCGGTTTCCGTCAGCGACGACGCCCCGATTCCGCGGCACGATTTTATGCGTCCGTGCCACGAATCTCTTGTAAATCTGACAGGTACGTCGAACGCCACGGCGTTTGCCAGACTGAAAAATCCGCTTGCCCAGTCAGGTTCAACCACGGTGCGGCGCTGCCAGTGCGCGCCAGTCCAGTCGGGGTTGTATTTCAGCACAAGTTCCTCGCTTTTGGCGGCAATCGCGCTCTCGTCGGGTAGCCACGCCATAAACAAAACCGCCAAATGACCATTCGTTTTCAGCCACTTATGGATTTTTGGAACAATGATTTTCTTGTCGAAATACATAAAGCACTGGCAGGCGGTCACCACGTCGAACGACTTGGCAGGAAAATCCAGCGCTTCGGAAGCCGAAACCTGATACTCGATTTCCATTCTCGCCTTTTGCGACAATTCCTTGGCGTATTGTATCTGATTTTCAGATATATCGGAGCCAATCCACTGGCCGCCAAACCGATACATATTCCGCGGCAGAACGCCCGTTCCTGTGCCCAAATCCAGAATTTTCTGCCCACCGACACCGATTTTCAGTTCGGCAAGTCGGTTGTAAAACTCTGGCGGATAGACATCGCGGTACTTGGCATAATCGGCCGACGTTCGCCCGAAATCAAAAGGATTTCCGTTGTCGAAGTTTTTGTTTATGATTGGCATAAAATCCTTATTTCCAATGTTTCAGCGTGGGCACAACGGCTTCCATATGCGCTCTGACCTGCTCTTTTGGCCAGGCCTCGCTTGCCAAGTGCTCAACGCAGAAGTCGATAAGTTGTTCTTTGCTTGTGTAGGTGAATTTGCCATCTGCGTAGCACCATTTGCAGTACTCCTCGTCGAAGTTGCCGTCGGCATCGCGGCTAATCATCGAGTCCTCGGTGAGCGGCATTCCGCAGCACTGGCACACAAGAGTGCGCGGTGAGCCCAGCAACGTGTTGATTGACACATCGAACTTCCGCGACAGCACTTTCAGCATCTCGGGGTTGGGCTGCGTCTCGCCAGTTTCCCAGCGGCTTACGGCCTGGCGGGTGACATTCACGCGCTCGGCCATCTGTTCCTGCGTCAGATTGTTACGCTCGCGCAGATTTCTTAAAATGTCTTTAACTTCCATAGTATCATTGTTTTTTATTGTTTGACAATGCAAAAATAACACCGCGGAAAGTGCTTGTCAAGAAACAGGTTGTTGCTTTTTTGCGATTCGGTTTCATTCCAGAAAACGCATTACCCGAGCATTAAATTCCTTCGGATTCTTATTCGCAATAAAATGATTTCCAGATATAAACGCGAGTTCGGCATTGGGAATATTAGCGGCAATCAGCCGTGTGTGCGACTCTTTTATCATATCGCGCGTTCCTGCAATGACCAGCGTGGGGGCTGTGATTTTTCTCAAATCGCTTGGCGCGATATTCGGGTCGTTCACCATCAGTCCGAGCATTTCGGCGTGGGCCTTGGCTTCGGCGCTCTTGTTGGCAAAGCGGCTCGCAAACCAGTAGCCGATTTCAATGGGTATCTGCGTACTGCGTTTCACGCCCGAAGCATCTAGATTGCCGCCGTTAAGTATCAATCGGTCAACACGTTCAGGATATTTCATCGCAAAAATCATTGCAATGTTGGCACCATCGGAAAAACCTAAAATGTGCAATTTTTCAATGCCTTTCAGGTTCATAAATTCGAGCAAATCATCGGCAAACTGCCTGATTGTGAATGGCTTTTCGCCGCGTGGCGTCAGGCCGTGCCCGCGAGTGTCGAGCGCAATCACCCGAAAACGCTTGCTGAAAGCGTCAATCTGGTGGCAGAAATAATCGCAGTTCTCACCGTTTCCGTGCAGCAGAATCAGCGGTTGGCCATCGCCTTTTTCAATATAGTGGTGAGTTATGTCCATCGGATTGCGACCTTTTTTGCCTTCTGGCTACTTGACAAAAAACTTAAATATCAATCCTAAAATCATAAATGTCACCGTAATCATTGCCGCCACCCAGAAGAAAAGTTTGAAATAATGCAAAGCCAAATCAGTCAGCGCGTTATACTTGCGATAAAGCGCTTTTTTACCGCCATTTACGGCAATCTTGTTTCCTCCGTCAAACACCTTCAAATCGGCATGACCGTTGCCCAAGTGTGCCGCAAAAGTGGCTTTGTCGCCTGCTTTCATCGTCTGGTAGCCATAGCGAGCGCTATATTTGTATCCTCTATGCGAGAACGACTCCTTGTAGTAGGTGCTTAAAGTGTCGACGTTCAATTTCGCAACAAAATCTTTTGCCACCTTCTCAAAGTCATAGACACCATTGGGATAATACTGATTCACAAAAAGATATTCGCGTTTGTCGGGATTGACATCCGCAGCAGTGAATTTATCGCCAAACTCCACATATCCGAAATCAAAGTCAACGCTGTCGATATTCTCAAGTTCGGTTCCGCACAGGTGCAAACGGCTGTGAACATATTGCACTTTGTCGAACTCCCAAGCATTGGTAGAGTAGTATTTGGTTTGGTTGTCTTGATTTAAACGCAACCAAGCCCGTATGGTGAAAACATATTTGACAACTTTTACGCAGAGATAGTTGCCAAGAATGAAATCGGTAACGGTGTCGCTGGCGGTTGGTTCATCGGTAAACGTATAGTTTTCAATTAGATAATCACGCGGCTCGCCTGCAATTGCGGCAGTTATTTCCGCATCGGTTCTGAGTACTGGCAAAGCGTTAATCTTCTCCTCCAGCGGATTATCGTTCTTCAACTCCTTGCGGAATCTGCCCAAAGCAACAGAAAATGCAAAAACTAAACCTGCGAGTACAAGTAGAAGTATGATTAAGGCCACCGGCTTCATAAAGAACTGATTAAGTGCTATTTAATAATAAAGACACACAATGTTATCTGCATCAATGATTATCTTGGCATAATCTGTTGGAGTGTCCCCCAATAAATACTTACAGGTACAATGCTTGATTTCTCAATTCGTCTTAAACTTCCAAGTCTTAACCTCGGCAAGTTCGGCGTTGGCTTTAACGATTTTTTGCTTCAGGCCTTCTTTGTAGGCTTCAAGACGGCTGGCAAGGTTGGCATCGGCAAGGGCGAGCATTTCGGCAGCCAAAATGGCGGCGTTCTGCGCACCATTCACACCAACAGTGGCAACTGGAATTCCAGGAGGCATCTGAATGATAGATAGCATTGCGTCGAGCCCATCGAGCATACCTTTGATTGGCACGCCGATGACGGGCACGGTGGTGTTGGCGGCAATCACGCCTGGCAGGGCAGCGGCCATTCCTGCGCCAGCAATTATCACTTTCAGTCCGCGACCTTTGGCTTCGGCTGCAAACTGCTCAACTTCAGTTGGTGTGCGGTGTGCCGAAAGAGCGTTCATCTCAAACGGAATCTCCATATCGTTCAGAAATTGAGCGGCTTTTTCCATCACGGGCAGGTCCGATGTGCTGCCCATTATTATGCTAACTATTGGGGCCATTTTAATGATTAATGTTTAGTGATTAATAATTATAAACTTTCAATTAAAGTTTAGCGGCTATCGTAAAGCACACATTATGAATGTATTTGCTACCAGAAATGAGTCCGTAGGTCTTCTTTACATCGCGCAAGCCAATGCTGGCATCCACTCCCAAAAGGAAATATCTTGTCTCGTAGGCCACGCACGGCATAATGCTGAAATTGTACTCTTTGATTTTCTTCTTGTGATTGAGGCCATACAAAGGAGTCGTTCTTGGGTCACCCTGAACCTCATAGTAATCGTTGTCAATACACCGCGAAATCACAGGTCCGATTCCAAACATCAGATTGCCAAAACCATTATTGTTCGTGTGGTATTGGAACAACAATGGAACATCGAGGAAAACAAAATCGTCCTCGTCAGAGCCTGGAAGCGAATCGTCATAAGTGAACTCTTTGTCGACATGGCGGATAACACCTAACATAAACGAATAGTTATCAGTAAAATAGCGATTAATGCCATAGCCTAATTTCACAGCCCGACCTTTGTCGTTGCCGCTGTAGGAATCGTTATCAAGAAAACGGCCAAATGAAAAAATGATATCGCTCTCCCATGTTCTCTCCTGGGCGGAGGCGTTAGCGGTGCAACCAATTGCCATTGCTGCCGCAAACATCAGTGTAACAATGCGTTTCATGGTTTTAAAGTTTTTCAACAATCGGCTTTCAGCGTTTTGCCTTGGGCCTTTTGTTAGGGTTATTGATTAATTATCTGTTTTCCAATCTTTTACTTACAGGCAATCACCTCAACCTCGATGAGTGCGTTTTTAGGCAGATTTCCAACCTCGAATGCTGCACGCGCAGGGCAATCCGCTGTGAAATATTTTGCATAAATGCCGTTCATTGCACCAAAATCGGCTATGTTTTTTAGCAAAACTGTGCTTTTCACCACATTGCCGTAATCAAGTCCTGCGGCTTTCAGAATTGCACCAATGTTGCGCATCACCTGCTCGGTTTGAGCCTCAATGCCTTCGGGCATCTGGCCAGTGGCCGGCACAATCGGAATCTGCCCCGAAATAAAAACAAAGCCGTTGGCTTCAACGGCTTGGCTGTATGGGCCGATGGCTTGCGGCGCGTCGGCTGTTGCGATTATTCGTTTCATATTCAATTCTTTATAATTTCAAATGGAATATCGACCAATGTCTGATAGTCCTCTCCTGCCTCCAGAATATCTTCATCTGCCTCATTGTAATACCACTTAATCTGCACCTTGCCACCGTTTTTATACATAGGGTCGAACATATTCATTATCCGGCAGACGATCTTGGCCGATGCCGAATTGTGGTATTTCAGTTTGAAAATAAGATTTGTCTCCGCAGATGGATTTTTAACATATTCGGTAATCCATTCAAATACAGGTTTATAGAACGACAACACATCTTCCGGACGTGATACTCCCTCAATCAGCAATTCGCCATTGTCACCATCGAAGGTCACTTGCGGGGTTGTCGTTGTACTTTTTATAAGAAGCGGTTTCATAAAAAACTAATTATTGACAAATTTATTTATTTTTTGATAAACAAACTACCTTTTTGCTGTGTTTTTATTTCAACAATCAAACAAAAACAGAAACTCACAGCCTTTTTCCATCACCAACCTTCATAACTATTTGTAAATCAAAAATTCAACTCGTCGGTTTTTGCGTCGGGCCTCATCGGTTTGCAAACGTGTGACGGGTTGTCTTTTTCCACGGCCTTCTGTGATGATGCGGTCGTCGTCAATGCCGCGCAAATTCAGATAGTTGGCCACCGAGCGGGCACGCATACGGCTCAAGTCCATATTGTACTCATCGGAACCAACATCGTCGGTGTGCCCAATGAGTTTCAGACGTGCGTCGAAAAACTGTGTGAGCAAGTCGGCAATCTCGTTGAGCGATGTGGTGTCTTCGCTCAAAATTTCGTACGAGTTGAAGTCGAAATGAATGGTTTTGTCGAAGCCCACAGTGTCACCGGCCACGCGAACACGGCTGGCGCCAATCAAGTGCATACGCTTCTCGATTTCTGATTTCAGAAATGGCGCTATAGGCTGCAGTTTGCCCTCGCTCTTGAGCGAATGAGCCTTGATGAACACGCCCGAATCGTAGATGTTGTCGCCCACATCGGCAATTGCCATCGTCAACTTGTAAGTAGCGTAAGGTTGGATTCTGGCTTTGGCCTCGAGCACAGTTGTCATACCATCAAATTGGAAAACGCTGGCGAGACTATAGCCCGGATTGTCAATCGAGTAACCGCGCCACTGCTTGTTGGCTATGTAAAATTCGGAGTTGCGATTGGCGTTCACATGGTCAACAGTGATGGGCTCACCCGTTGTTGGCAACTTGGCAATATTGCACAGAGTGTCGTAGCCAGGCCCCTCAATGAAGAATGCGAACACGTCGTTCACGCCTTTGTTCACATATTCGGGGTACTCTTCCGAGGCGAAAAAGTACTCAAACGAAACCTCATCGGTGTTTGCCACGAATTCAATCTCAAGAATCACGGCGTCAGACGTTTTGGCTCCGGCAATTTTCTCGAGCCGCTTGTCGCCCGGGGTGAACATGGCACAACCCGAACTGGGCGAGTCGTTGGGATATGCGGCCCATGTGACCATTCCTGTCGACATTATAATGCCCGACTGGATTGGCAACTTGTCAGATGTTGTCACGAAGGTTGCAATCGAGTTCGGATTAGCCTGATAATGAGTGTTTAAGATGGTTATTCCGAACGAGTTGCGAGGCAGAAGTTCCTCAACAAGTTGCCTTGAGTTTTTCGATTTGAAGAGCATTTGACCCTCGGCGCTAACGGTGGCAACGAGCAGTGCTGTCAGAATCGTTATCGCGCGACGGATGCTCATCATTCCTTCGTTTGACGGTTTTCAAAATATTTCCACAGCGTATCTTCGGGCGTGGGCGCCACAATGCTGACCGGCTGTTTCGACACTGGATGCGTGAAACTGATGCGGCGGGCATGCAGGCTGATGCTGCCGTCAGGATTCGAGCGGCGGGCACCATATTTCAAGTCGCCTTTTATGATGCAGCCGATGTTGGCCAACTGCACGCGGATTTGGTGATGACGGCCTGTAAGCAGTTTCACTTCAAGCAGAAAATATTTGTCCGACTCGTCCAGAAGCCTATATTCGAGTTGGGCTTCCTTTGCGCCTTCGGCTGTCGGTTCGCACACGTACGATTTGTTCTGTTTCTCGTTCTTTCGCAGATAGTTAACCAACTTTCCCAGTGGCTCTTGCGGACGTTTCTCAACAATCGCCCAATAGATTTTTTCAAGGTCCGATTTCTCTTTGAAGAGTTTGTTCATCCGTTCAAGCGCCTTCGAAGTGCGGGCAAAAATCATAACACCCGAAACTGGGCGGTCGAGCCTATGGGTGACACCAACAAAAACATTGCCTGGCTTGTGGTATTTTTCCTTCAAATAAACAGCCACCTTATCGGCCAACGGCGCGTCGCCCGAAGCATCGCCCTGCGCCAAATCCGATGAGCGTTTGTTGATGGCAATCAGATGGTTATCTTCATATAGTATCTCTATCGGTTCCATCGCTTTTCCGTTTGTTTCTGATTACATCGATGCGAGGTATGAGCCTATTGCAGAGCCAATAAACAAAGCAGCCGAAAGCCGCGCCAAGCAAGCCTCCGCAGACAATGTCGGCAGGATAATGGGCACCAATGTACATTCGTGAATAGCACACCCAAGCGGCCCATGCCATCAGTCCAATCCATGCGGCTTTATGTTTGAGTATTAGGCAGATGAACATTGCCACGCCGAACGTATTGGCCGCGTGCGACGACACAAAACCATACCAGCCGCCGTGGTAGCCCTTGACTATGTGCAGCAAGCCCTCAAGTTCGAGGTTGTGGGTTGGGCGGTAACGCATGACCACATTTTTGAAGCAATGCACTGATATTGAGTCGGCAAGAGCCACTGTGAGGCCAATGCCGATAAGCGCAATCCACCAATTTCGGCCAGTTTTACGGATTACCAACCAAAGCAGCACAACATAGAGCGGCAGCCACGTGAGTTTTCCGCTGACAATCCACATAAACTCATCGAAAAACGGAGAGTTCCAACCGTTTATCAGCAGAAGCAGTTGTCTGTCAATCGATTCGAGATATTCAAACATTGTCTTTTATTTTGACTTCGGACTTCAGACTACAAACATCAGTCAAGCCTTCAATCCTTATTTTTAAATCAAACTAAATCACTAATTTCCAACACCTAACACCAAAAATCAATCATTTATTGCCTTCCAGAGCAAATCTTTCAGTTGCTCAAGACCTGTCCGTGCCACCGACGAAATCATTACGCACGGAACATCTTTAGGCAGAGTCTTTTTGAGTGCGGCAGTCAGTTCGTCGTCGAGCATATCGCACTTGGTCACAGCCAGAACGCGGCGCTTGTCGAGCAGTTCGGGGTTGTAGAGCCGCAATTCCTTCACAAGTGTCTGATAGTCACGGCTGATGTCGTCAGAATCGGCAGGAACCATGAACAACAGCACCGAGTTGCGCTCAATATGACGTAAGAATCTCAATCCCAAGCCTTTGCCTTCGTGGGCGCCTTCGATAATTCCTGGAATGTCGGCCATCACAAACGAGCGGTTGTCGCGGTACGAAACAATGCCCAGATTCGGCTCGAGCGTGGTGAAAGCGTAGTCGGCAATCTTCGGCTTTGCCGCCGACACAACCGACAGAAGTGTCGATTTTCCCGCGTTCGGGAAGCCCACAAGACCAACATCAGCAAGCACTTTCAGTTCCAGAACGCGCCAGCCTTCTTCAAACGGCTCGCCCGGCTGTGCATAGCGCGGTGCCTGATTCGTGGCCGATTTGTAGTGGTTATTGCCCTGACCACCGCGACCGCCTTTCATCAGGATTTTCTCTTCGCCGTCAGCGGTAATCTCAAAGAGTGGTTCCATGGTTTCGGCATCCTTCACCACCGTGCCAAGCGGCACTTCCAGAATCACGTCTTTTCCGTCGGAGCCGTGCTTGAGCGCACCCATACCCGACTGGCCACTCTCGGCAAACGTATGTTTCTGAAACTGAAGGTGAAGCAACGTCCACATCTGTGCGTTGCCGCGCAGAATGACGTGACCGCCACGGCCACCGTCGCCGCCGTCGGGCCCGCCCATCGGCTCATATTTGGCACGGCGGAAATGCGCCGAACCCGCGCCACCCTTGCCGCTGCGCGCAAAAATCTTTACGTAGTCAACAAAATTCGAATCTGCCATAACTGTGATTTGTCTGCAAAGATATTCCGTTGATTTGAAATAATTGTTGTCCGCAAAAAAAATCAAGCAATAATCGCAAGATAATGCGGCTCAATGAAATCCGCCAAACAAAAAAAAGCCCGTCGGCAATCAACCAACGGACTTTGTGTCTTTGTCTTCCGACGAATCAGTCCTTCAATTTTGCATGGCCTTGTCCATAGCATCGCTGATGCGACCGAACACGTCGTCGAGCGAACCTATGCCATCAACAGAAACGAACTTGCCCTGTGCCGAGTAGAAATCGATAACTGGCTGTGTTTGTTTGTGATATACGGCAATGCGGTTATTGATGATGCTCTCGTCCTGGTCATCGGCGCGGCCTGATACCTTGCCACGCTCAAGAATGCGGTTGCGCAACTCGTTGTCGTCAACATCGAGGGCGAGCATTTGTGTAACGCTTTGTCCCTGCTCGGCGAGCATATTATCGAGCCAAGCGGCTTGTTCTTTTGTACGCGGGAAACCGTCGAAGATGAAGCCTGCCGACTCCTTGTCCTCTGCCACGTTCTTTTTCACCATCTCCTCAACAAGGCAATCGGGAACCAGATTACCATTGTCAATCAGTTCTTTTATCTTGTTGCCAAGTTCGGAACCGGAACTTTTCTCGGCGCGAAGCAAATCGCCTGTCGACAAGTGCTTCAAACCATATTTCTTAATAATGTTTTCTGATTGGGTTCCTTTGCCCGAACCCGGAGGTCCAAAAATTACAAGATTAAACATTTTTAATAAGTTACAAATTATTAATCATCAATATCTTATCTCTTTTTCTTTTCAATCTGTCATTATAAATCGACTTTTTTCCCTTCAATTTGTGTGCCAGATCATTCCACAATTGTATATATATCTTTCAGATTCCGTCCAAGTCCATCGAAATCAAGCCCGTAGCCAATAATGAAATCGTTGGGAATGGAGAATCCGAAGTAGTCGATTTTCAAGTCTTTGCAGCACGATTCGGGCTTGTACATCAATGTTGAAATCCTAACATCAGCCGGTTCAAATTTTTTCAGATATTCAAGCAAGTCAACCATGGTTTTCCCCGTATCGACAATATCCTCAACAATGACCACTGTCTTTCCTTTCAAATCCTCGTTGAGTCCGATAAGTTCGCGAAGTTTACCCGTCGATTTCTGTCCCTCGTACGATGAGAATTTGACAAAACTGATTTTGCACAAAAAATCAATGCCGCGCAGAAGGTCGGAGGCGAACACGAAACTACCGTTCAGAATGCACAAAAAAACAACATCACGACCGGCCAGGTCGGCATTTATCTGGCTCGAAAGTTCTGCCACCCGCGCCTGAATCTTCTCGGCAGGGAGCGACACCCTAAACTTTTTGCCATAAACTGTTATTTCGTTCTGCATAAGCCTAATCTTCAAAATTCGGTGGCAAAAGTACCAATTAAGGTGAGTCGGGCAAAATGTTTCGTCTTGTTTACGTATTTTCATTATCAACACACATAAAACAATAATACACAATCATTTAAAGCATTTAAAACAATCCATATAAACAGATTGTCGTCGGCAAAAATCGACCGTTTAGGGAGTCTGACATTTGGGTCACCATCTTATCAACAAAAAAAACACTTATGGCGCGATTTTTCGGTCATTTGCCAATTTGCGGAGCGTTTGTGACCAAAATGATGACCTATGACGTGGTGTTGTACCGATTTTTGGATATATTTGCCATGTCAAAACAATGTTGAACAAATAAAGGAGGAACTGCTTATCGAAAAATAATTACTCTCGAACTAACTAAAAAAGGAGGTAGTTATGGAACTGCATAATCAATCTGATTGTGTTTTAGTTAAGCAGTACATTGCCGGACAAACGCAATGTCTCGAAATATTGATTGACAGATACAAGAACCGCGTGTTCTCATACATCATGATGGTGGTGAAGGACCGCGAACTCGCCGAAGATATTTTCCAGGACACATTTATTAAGGTAATCCGCTCTCTCGACAGCGGCAGTTATAAAGACGATGGTCGTTTTTGCCCTTGGGTGATGCGTATCGCCCACAATCTGATTATCGACTTTTATCGTCGCGACAAGCATCTGCCAACCGTTTCGGGCGATGATGAGGAAAAGAATATCTTCAAGACTATTGGCATTTACGATGATAGTGCCGAGGACAAATGCCTTGCAAAACAGTCGCATGCCGATTTGAAACAGATGATTGCCAAACTGCCGCCCGAGCAGTGCGCCATTGTCAAATACCGCTACGTTTACGACATGAGTTTCAAAGAGATAGCCGACCTTACAGGTGTCAGCATCAACACCGCTCTTGGACGTATGCGCTACGCCATCATCAATCTGCGAAAGATGATGAATGTGACGGTTGACAATATGGATGAGGCTTGATTTTGGAGTATTCCTATCCTTTGCTTCCTTCACTTTGCGAATCAAAACATTGCGCACTGAACATTCGCGCTAATTAATGATTTGACAAAAAAAAATACCGCCTGACCTCTCGGCCAGGCGGCTTCAATAAACTTATTATCAAACCAAATTTTTAAGCCTCTGCGGCTGCCATCTTCTCTGCCGCAACTGTCTCTTTAACAGTCTCGTTAACAGCTTGTTTCTGCTGCTCGCAGACATTGTCGTCGATGGTGCGGTTCAACATCGATTTGTGATAGTAGCGCAGGCTGTGCTCCATCTGACGGGCCGAACTGAAGTTCGAAACGCGTTTCAGGTAACCGATTACGCGTGTGCCGTAGTCGATGTTGGTTGAGCCGCACTTACTGCACTTCTGCAGGGTGCGTTTGTCGATGTATTTGCACTCGTTGCAGATGGTGATTTTGATGTTGAAGCAGAAGTAGTTGCAGCCAGCTTTGGCAGTAGCCTCGAGCAGACGCATAAAGCCTTCTTTCGATGGTGCTTCCTCAAGATTCAAGTGCAGAGCCGAACCTCCGTCGAGATACTGTATAATGTCGCGGCCGTGCAGGCTGATTTTGTCGAGAATGTTGATTGTGGGGTCCTCAACCGGGTAGAAGTACGAGTTGTAGCAGTCGCGCGGAACGAACAGACCGTCTTTCTTATCCCACATTGCGTTCTTCACACCAAGGTTCTCGGCCGGAACAAACTCGGTGTTGAACATGCAGCCATATTTCTTTTTGGCCTCTTTGTTCACTTCGAAAATCACTTTCAGGTGTTTGGCCACAAAATCTTTGTACTCTTTGGTGTTCTTTGCCGAGATGCCCTGGCTTTCAGCGGCTTCAACCATTCCGTTGATGCCGATGGTCGAGAACTGCTTGTTGAGTGAGATGAATCCTGCCTAGTAAACCGGAAGCAGACCTGCCTCAACATATTGCTCGATAATCTT
>JAEEGG010000641.1_pt1 | contig 105824 bp, 73 predicted proteins | sample 9134161 | NCBI WGS metagenome assembly JAEEGG01 (sample SAMN16246543, study PRJNA631951) | gut metagenome | biome: gut microbiome; feature: rumen; material: CR-attached | host: Bos | place: Iran: Karaj | collected 2018-10
TCTGAACCGTTTGTGGTGTAATGAATCTCCGTTCCTTCAGGACATCCTTCGGGTAATGAGAGCACGAGATTGAAGGATTTGGTTCCATTGAAAACTCGGCCTGGTTCACTAAATACTGGCTCACCTAAAATATGGTCGTGGTCGCATATTTCGCCTGTATTTGCTTCATTGGGAGTAGGAGTCAACTGATAACCCCACTCCTCTGCTCCATCAGTTTTTCGTCCATATGCAATGTTGGGTGAGGGCTGTTTCTTCAGACCAGTCACTTTGTCGACCACCGTTGAACCCTGAAAGAGATATACTGACGAACCCTTACCCGAGTCTAATCGGAAGTTTGTATGTAGGGACTTGGATTCCTTGTCACAATAGACGAGCAAATACTTCCCACTACCTATCATCTTATAGGGTAATTTCCACGCCTCACTGGCCTGATCGGTAATACCCAAGCGATAATCTTCCAGGTTGATGTCTTGCGAAGTAGGGTTATAGAGTTCCACCCACGAATCGGGGAATTCATTCAGATCGTCCATCACGCAATCTATATTCGACTGCATGAGTTCATTGATCACCAATTGTGCCTTCATCACAGGACAGACACACAATAATATAGCGGATAAAAGGGTCTTCTTCATCGACAGTTGACATTTTCGGGATGCAAAGGTATATCTTTTTAGGCAAATAACCAAATATATTTGGATTATTACCCACTTTTTTGTATCTTTGCGCCCACTAAGATTAAAAACTACAAACAATATGAGACATCAACTATTATTATTTGCTATCGGATGTGCGATGGCAGCCCAGGCTCAGAAAGCGCCTGTATTCGAGAAATCTGCTAAGGAGGAAATAGCGGAGAACCATTTCTTGGCTGGCAGTAACTACTTAGATTATGATCGTCAGTTGTCTGACAAGCCACTGACTCCGACCCCTAAAGGCTACGAACCTTATTATATGAGTCATTATGGCCGTCATGGATCACGCTGGCTTATCAGCGATGGCAACTACAGTCGCCCTATCGCCACTCTGAAGATGGCTAAAGAACAGGGGAAACTGACTCCTGTGGGCGAAAAGACACTTGAGACCTTAGAGGCCATCTATGCCACCAGTACTCTACGTTTAGGCGATCTGACTACTGTTGGCGAGCGCCAGCATCATGGTATCGGCAAACGCATGACGCAGAACTTCCCTGAGATCTTTAAGAAGAAAAGTGTAATGATTGATGCACGCTCTACCGTTGTGAACCGTTGTATCCTCTCGATGATTGCCGAGTGTGAGGAGTTGGCTGCTGCCAATCCTACTGCCCGTATCCATAATGACGTGAGTGAGAGTCTGCAATATTACCTGAACCAGCAATGGGATGGTATCGTCAAGAAGTTGGGAAAATCAACAGGCGATAAGGAGGATATGGAGTACTCATTGCGATGGACACATCCTGAGCGCCTGATGCGCATACTCTTCAATGATCAGGACTTTGTTTACAACAACATCAGTGCTGGTGCCCTGATGCGTCAGCTGTTCCATGTGGCATGCAACATGCAGAGCCATGATACTGACCTTGAGCTCTTCTCACTCTTTACCGAAGAGGAGATTTACGACCAGTGGCGCCAAAAGAATATTGGCTGGTATCTCGACTATGGTGCTTCACCTGTTTCAGGCGGAATAATGCCATTCAGCCAGCTGAACCTTTTGAAGAACATCATTGAAACAGCTGATACTGTTACCCAAACTCAGGCCACCCTGCGTTTCGGCCACGAGGTATGTGTCATGCCTTTGGCCTGTCTGTTGGAACTCGATAACTGTGGTATGGCTGTGGAGAACCTTGACGAGCTCGACAAATATTGGCGTAACTATCGCATATTCCCCATGGGCTGCAATATTCAGTTGATATTCTACAAGCCCCTCCCAACCAAGCCTAAAGGAAAAGGCAAGGGTCTGCCAAAGCCGGGTCCTGTCCTTGTGAAAGCTCTGCTGAATGAGCGCGAGGCTTACCTACCCATTAATACTAACCAATGGCCCTACTACAATTGGGAGGAACTTAGAGATTATTACCTCAATAAGATTGCTGAATTCGAAAAAGCCAGGGATTGATTTCCCTGGCTCTATCAAATAAGGTGTTTACTTGATCTTTGCAGTCATTGGACTTCGAACACCTTTATAACTCTTCAGATACGCCTTGGCACTTCCGAATGAAAGGAACATGTCGAGGCGTACTGGTATATGGTTCTGATCATCGGTAATATAGAAACGGATGAGTTCATGGCTCTTTCCGTCTTCGCGCTCATAGAATGAGAACACCATACAACGGAACTTCTCCTTCGATTCGTTCATTTTGAATGTCTCCTTGCCACGATATTCCAACCAGGAATTCGTCAGACTCTTGGCATCGCTGATAGGCATGGGAATCACTTCGCCTTTCTTCATCTTCGCACCATCGAAATTACGAGCACGAAGGAATATAGACATCATATCGTAGATACAAGTCTTATAGGTAGAGGTCTTCCACGTGTGCTCACCATCAGCAGCTATACGATGTTTCCTCAGCTGGCAGAAGCTATTGGGATAGCTGTACCATATCTCGTCTACATAGTAGCGATCGCCCTCACGTGCACCTTTACGGAAGTAAAGCGGTGAGAGGTCTGGATTACAATATGAGAGCAACGTATCGCGCATAGTGAAATACTTGTCGAGCTTACTATTACCACGAGTAATGAGATATGACTTCCACGCATCCTTACCTTCAAACTTCGTCATCTTCGTATCCATCTGAGCCGAACCCACCTTCATCCAGATAAACTTCCAGTTGAAGTAGAGATCATAGCTAAGTGACTCTCCGCTCTTAAACGCTGTGTTCTCTATGCCACACTGTGCAAAGGAAGCGAACAGCGAACAATGAAAAGTGAATAGTATAAACAATAGTAATCTTTTCATATCTTATTTCTCCTTATTGCTTTTTACGTTCTTCTGATTATAGGGTATGCCAAGCTCCTTAGCACGCTGGGCATTACGGTTCTTTAGCTTTTTCTCAGCATCGGGCTTCTGCTTCGTAATCTTCAAAGGTTTCTGGAGGAAACGCTTCGTGGCGTTTACGTTCCAAACCTGTGTCACATCCCATTTCTCCTTACAGTCTATCTCTCTGGGATAGTAGTACACAGCCTCAGCCTGACGATCAGCATCGTAATCGCCTGTATCCCAAACTCCGTTGCCATTGTTATCGATAAAGGCACGAACATAATACTGCCCAGGCTTTACGTAGTTAAACTGGGCCACATGGTTTACGACCTTCACTTCCTTCTGTATGGCATCTGAGGAATTGAGCAATTGGACAATCATCAGCGAATCGTCTTCCACACCAGCAATGGTGAGCTTCAGGTTGCTATACTCATCCTCCGTCTTTACCTTCAGTCCCTGCTTGAAAGGATTTGAAGCACGTCCATACATATCCACGAATGCCGCTGAATCTATCTCCAGACTATATTCTATACCTGGTCGCCAATCGGCATTGATCTCAAATTCACGCAGGGTGTAGGGTACAGGCTCCAACTTACAGGTGGATTCATACCACACAGAGTCTATCATCGAATAGAGTTTCACAGCAGAAGTGTCACAATGTTGTAAAGGTGCTGGCATTTCTACTGTTACCTTTCCATCGGGATCCATCGACGAAGGCGCATTTATCTTCACATCGAGTGGTTTTACTGGATATATGGAGTCATAAGGCTCATCACGCTTCTTGCGTTTGTCCTGCTCTTTCTTCCAATCGGCTATTTCCTTCTCTAATGCCTTCATGCGCTTTTCGTAAGATGTCTTTGCCAGCACATCGAGGGTATCAGTCTGACTCACCAGATTGCCTAACGTATCTGTCATCATGTAGGTGAGTTCCATACGTAGTGTATCCTGATTGATGAGCATCGAGTCGCGCAACCAGTAGTGTAATGTATCCTGTTTCTCGTCAGTCTCAACAACAAAGGCATTGTCAGCATCGAAGTTTAAGCCTTTGATTTGGGGCAGTTCCTCGTGGCCATAACTGAAATAGAGCGAGAACTTATTAGCCTCCACACGCTCCGTCTTTATAAGATAACGATCTGTCAACGTATGGGTAAAGGCCAACAACGTAATATCATCAGGGAGGAAGTGAGTGTAAGGCACTTGTATCAGTTGGTCGATATGTAGCGTGTCGCGCCAAACGGTATCAACACGGATATCAGGCTTTGAACCTGGTGTGAATGTCTCATGATTAAACGCCATCGTCTCACCTTTCTGAGTAAAACGATAGTCATTATCCATATCCTGCAGGGCATAGGCACGATAGGTTCCTGGAGCGATGCCCTTTACCACAAAATGTCCACGACTATCAGTTCGCGACACACGCAACATGGGTTTGGTCTTGAAAGCCGAGTCGGCCAAATCATCGTATAGACCTACCGAGATTCCCTTGATAGGCTCCAAGTTGCTGGCATCGAGCACATAGCCTGATACCTCGAAGGTATCAATCTGCTCACCCGTTGAGAAACTATAGGTAAACGAGCCCATGGGATTTCCCTCGTTATTGTCGCTGATGGCATCACTGAAATCGATGGTATAGGTGGTGTTAGGTTTCAACGAATCCTGCAACTCTACAATAATCTTCTTACCAGCAGCCTTCATCTCTGGCACCTCCAATTGTGGGGGCGATACGATAACCTTGTTCGTAGCATCCTCTAGCTTGATGTATTCGTCGAAGAGAATGGTGATCTTCTTCGAAGTTACATTCACCGATTGGTCAGCTGGCGAGCAACTCACCACCTTGGGTGGATCATCGTCGTACCAACCACCATCAGGATTGCCCATACGAGCGCAAGATACGATGGCGCAAGCTATACAGAGTATGTATACGAGTTTCTTCATGCGTTGAGTTTCAATAATTGTTCAATCGTGTCGCGCGAGTTACTCAGGCGAGGCACCTTGTGTTGTCCGCCTAGTTTACCACGCAACTTCAGCCAATCGTTGAAGAGGTTAGGCTTTGCCTCTACTATCTCCAGATGCTGCAGGGTGATATCCTTGTAGCGCTTAGCCTCGTAGTCGCTATTGATCTCTTGCAATCGTTTATCCAGCAGATCGGAGAATTGCTGAAGATCCTGCGGATGCTTCGAGAACTCGATGAGCCATTGGTGGCGACATTTAGCGTTAGCATCCATAAACACAGGGGCGGCTGTGTATTCCAACACCTCGGCTCCCGTTTGTTCACAAGCGTAAGCCAGACCCTGCTCAGCATTATCCACGATCAGCTCCTCACCAAAGGCATTGATAAAATGCTTCGTACGTCCGCTGATGATGAACTTATAGGGATTAGTCGACGTAAACTGAATGGTATCGCCGATCTCGTAGCGCCACAGACCACACGAGGTTGAGATGACCATCGCATAGTTCTTGCCCTTCTCCACACCCCAGAGGGGTACAGGATCACCACCATCCATAGGTATGAACTCATAGAACACACCATAGTCGATCATCAGCGACATGGATTTATCCGTAGGATCATCCTGAATGCCAAAGAATCCCTCGCTGGCATTGTAAGTCTCCATATAGTGCATACCTGGCGAAGTAATCAGCTCTTCGTACTGCTTACGATAAGGCGTGAAGGCCACACCTCCATGGAAGAACACTTCCAGATTAGGCCAAACCTCCTCCAGATGCTTCTTTCCTGTGATTTCCATGATACGGGTCAATACGGAGAGCATCCATGAAGGCACACCCGATATGTTTGTGACGTTCTTGTTTATCGCCTCTCGAGCTATGCGCTCACGCTTCACCTCAAAGTCAGAGAGCAAGGCCGTCTGCTTCTTGGGCACACGCGCCAAATTAGCTATAGGATTGATGTTCTCGATGAGGATAGCACTCAAATCGCCCACCAAAGAGTCCTTCATGTTATAATTGGGTGCATGACTACCTCCGAGAATCAGTCCCTTGCCATCAAACAACTTCGACTTGGGATTATTCCTGAAGTAGAAAGCCACAGTATCCCACCCACCAGCATAATGGATTTTCTTCAATCCTTCAGCACTCACGGGTATGAACTTCGACTTGTCATTAGTAGTACCCGATGACTTGGCATACCACTTTACTCGACCTGGCCACAGGATGTCTGTTTCGCCCTGTCGCATACGGTCAATGTCGCCCTTCAGCTCCTCGTAAGTATTCACAGGTACATGACTAATAAAGTCATCATAGCCTTTCACTGCCGTAAACGCGTGATTACGACCATATTCCGTATCCTTAGCCGTCTGTACCAGATGATCCAGCACGGCTCTCTGCAAGATTTCACCCTCGTTCTGATACCTTTCCAGGATATGCTGACGGGGCACAAAAAGTTTTCCTATAAACTGAGTAAGACTCATCTTTATGCACAATTTGGGTGCAAAGGTACAGTAAAGTTTTGTAATGGGGGAAAAAATTTCATTTTTTTAGGAGATAATCTTCAAGCCTCCCAAAGGGTAAAGGAATAAGCGAAAAATTCATCATTCGATGGGGAACTTCTATTTTGTTGCAATTTTATTTGACAAACCGAAGGACAAGATTTTACCCCTAAAAATATGCTCCGATGAAACTCGGACTTTACTCCGAGGAAAGTGGGGGTTTACTCCGAGGAAAGTCCGACTTTACCCGGAGTAAAGTCCCAACGTGCCAAAAGCCCCTAAAATAGGGCCCAAAAGCAAACATTTTGAACCGTGCGAATTTGTTTTACAATCTAGAAACTCTCAAGCCAAGCTTTAAGTTCGAAGATGACATTGTAGTGGAAGGCGAACGATTCGCGATAGCCCCAACCATGACCACCAGTGGGGTAAATGTGGATAGAAGCAGGTACATCGTGCTTATAGAGCTGCTGGTAGTAGTTGAAACCATTGGCAGCAGGCACAGCCTTGTCGTCATCGCTAAGAGCGAGGAAGGCACGTGATGTGGTGCGATTTACCTGCAGATCGTTGCTATAATCGGCCTCAAGCTTCTTCATCTCCTTCTGGTCCTTCTTTCCATCGCCAAAGGTGCCCAGGAAGTTATCGCGCGAACCTTTATGAGTATAGCCAGGATCCATCGTAATAACGGGATAGAAGAGAATCTGGAAGTTAGGAGCAGCATCGCCAGTAGAATGGGTAGCGATGGTGGAGGCGAGATGACCACCAGCCGAGAAGCCCATAATACCCACATCGGAGGGATTAATATGCCAAGCCGCAGCATTGCGACGAACGGTCTTCATAGCCTCCTCAGCATCAGAGATAGGCACGAAACGATCGCCATGAGGCATACGATACTTCAGCACGATGAGGGCAATGCCCTGATTGTTGAAGAACGAGGCCCACTGATGACCCTCATGATCCATAGCAAGATGAGTGTAACCTCCTCCAGGACAGCACACTACGGCACGTCCTGTAGCTTTCTTAGCATCGGGCAGATAAACGGTGAGTTCTGCCTTGTCCTTATCGTCGCCATTCGTGTTAGGCGCTCCATTTGGCCATAATTCCATTGTTGTTCCTTTTTGTGAAAAAGCTGATGCAGAACAAGCCAGCAACAGCATTGAAATGATTGATTTCAGACTTTTCATTGTTGTTTTGGTTTTATTTTGGCTGCAAAGATAGCACTTTTAATTTATTTTTCGTACCTTTGCGGGCAGAAATTAAACATAAAACCAAAATGATGAAGAAGATTCTAGCTCTCATGGCGCTTCTGACGCTCACAATCAGCGCCCAGGCCAAAGTAAGGTTGCCACATATGATTTGTGACAATATGGTATTACAACAGCAGACTGATGCCCGTCTTTGGGGATGGGCCAAGGCAGGTAAGACCGTTAAGGTAACCACATCGTGGAACAACCAAACTGCCTCAGCAAAGGCCGACAAAGACGGACGTTGGTTGGTAAAGGTGGCCACACCCAAGGCTTCGTATGAGCCACTGGAGATCACCTTCGACGATGGAGATGGAGAGGTTACGATTAAGAACGTCGTAGCTGGAGAAGTTTGGATTTGTGCTGGACAATCGAATATGGAAATGCCAGTAAAAGGTTTCTGGATGTGTCCTGTAAAGGATTACAATCAGGTAGTCATCGACGCCAAGAACCATGAGGGAGTGCGAAGCGTGAAGATTCCCAGCGTCATGTCAGCCAAACCCCTTGACGATGCCCAGTGCGAGTGGCGCATCTGTTCACCCAATACCGTTGGTGATTTCTCTGCCACAGGTTATTTCTTCGCTCGCAAGATGCACGAGGCTCTCGACATTCCCATCGGACTCATTGAAGCTAATAAAGGAGGTACGCGCGTGGAGAGTTGGTTGACGAAGGAAAATCTGGAGAAATACACCAGCGATCCTACTGATTCAGTTGAGATTTGCAAGAAGTGGGCTCAGTGGGATTACCATCGCTCGCTGCTTTGGGGAAATGGCACCTTCAACCCCATTCTGAACTATACGGTTAAAGGCATTCTGTACTATCAGGGTTGCTCAAACGTGGGCGATCCTGGCGATCAGTACTCTGAGCGCATGAAGCTGTTGGCAGAGCAATGGAGAAGTCAGATAGGTCTGGGCGAGATTCCTTTCTACTTCGTGCAGATAGCACCTTATCGCTATGACGATGACAATAACGCCACAAGCGGAGCCCTGTTGCGCGAACAGCAACTGAAGGCCCAGCAGTTGATACCAAATAGTTCGCTGGTATGCACTAACGATTTGGTATATCCCTACGAATACTCGCAGATTCACCCCACACAGAAGCAACAGGTGGGTGAGCGCTTGGCTTATACTGCTCTGGCTCGTGACTATGGCTTCGAGGGACTGATGTATCAGAGTTCTACATTTAAGGACATGCAGGTGAAGGATGATGCCATCTTCATTCACCTCGACAACAACTACCACACGGATGCTCCCTTCGAGGATATCGAGGGCTTTGAGATTGCTGGCGAAGACAAGGTGTTCCATCCTGCCAAAGCCCAGCACTTCTGGCAGCCTGGTGGTGGCTACTGGGATGAAGCCATCCGCATTTCTTCGCCTGAGGTGAAGAAGCCTGTGGCTGTACGCTATTGCTTTAAGAACTTCCAGATTGGCAACGTGAAGAACGCTGGCAACCTACCATTGTTCCCCTTCAGAACTGACAATTGGTAAAAACAAAAGGTGAATTATGAAGAATCATCCATTAGAACCCTTCCATTTCTGTCCGAAATGTGGTAGTGACGACTTTGTGGTGCACAATGAACTGAGTAAGCATTGCAACCACTGTGGTTTTACCTATTACCAGAACCCACGAGCCTCGACTGCTGCCTTTATCATGAACAGCAAGGGCGAACTGCTGATAGCACGTCGGGCTAAGGATCCAGCCATGGGCACTCTCGATCTGCCTGGTGGATTCGTTGACAACGATGAGAATGCTGAAGAAGGAATGGTACGCGAGATCAAGGAGGAAACGGGCCTTGTGATTGCCCCTACCGATGTGGAATACCTCTTCTCCATCCCTAATACATATCATTATTCGGGTATGGACATCCACACGCTCGACCTGTTTTTCCTCTGTCACGTTAACGACGAACAAACGGTAAAGGCCGATGACGATGCAGCAGAACTCACATGGTTGCCCTTGCGCGAAGTATATGTAGAACGCTTCGGACTCCGTTCAATCCGACAAGCCGTACACCGTTTCTTATCCCGTAACTGTTAATAAAAACAAAAATCCTATATATAAATAAGGTGGGAGAGAGTTTTTTGTTTACTTTTGCAGCCCGAAAGAAATAAAATCGAAATAAAGTATGCAAAAAAACTTAGTAATCGTCGAGTCTCCTGCCAAAGCAAAGACCATCGAGAAATTCTTGGGAAAGGACTTCAAGGTCATGTCGAGCTACGGCCACATCCGTGACTTGAAAAAGAAAGAGCTGAGCATCGACGACAAGACATTAGAGCCAGAATACGAGATTCCTGAAGAGAAAGAAAAGCTCGTGGCCGACTTGCACAATAAAGCAGAAAAGGCAGAGAAAGTATGGCTCGCATCCGATGAGGACCGTGAAGGAGAAGCTATTTCCTGGCACCTTTGTGAGGTACTGGGACTGGATAAGCAGAAGACCAACCGTATCGTGTTCCACGAAATTACCAAACCCGCTATCTTAGAGGCTATCGAGCACCCTCGCCATATCAATATGGATCTGGTGAATGCCCAGCAGGCACGTCGTGTGCTCGATCGTCTGGTAGGTTTCAAGCTCTCGCCAGTTCTGTGGCGTAAGGTAAAGCCAGCCCTCTCAGCAGGTCGTGTTCAGAGCGTAGCTGTACGACTGATCGTAGAGCGTGAACGCGAGATACAAAACTTCCAGAGCGAGGTATACTATAGCGTAAGTGGTGTATTTGCCATCACCAATCCTGATGGCTCAGCATCAGAAGTGAAGGCCCTGCTCGCCAACCGTTTCAAGACGGAGGCTGAGGTCATGAACTTCCTTGAGAAGTGTAAGGATGCAACCTTCGTAGTCGACAGCATCTCAAAGAAACCCGTCAAGCGCACACCAGCTCCCCCATTCACCACATCAACCCTGCAACAGGAGGCTGCTCGCAAACTTGGTTTCTCTGTTAGCCAGACCATGATGGTGGCACAGCACTTGTATGAGAACGGACGTATCACCTATATGCGTACTGACTCTGTAAATCTGTCAAAGTTGTGTCTGGGTGCCAGCAAGAACGAGATTGTAAACCTGTATGGCGATAACTACAGCAAGACTCGCCAGTATCATACCAACTCCAAGGGTGCTCAGGAGGCTCACGAAGCCATCCGTCCTACCTATATGGATCAGATGGAGATTGAGGGAACGGCTCAGGAGAAACGCCTTTATGAACTGATCTGGAAGCGCACCATCGCCAGCCAGATGGCTGATGCTGAGATTGAGAAGACCACAGCCAACATCCGCGTGAACGATACTGACGAGATGTTCGTGGCTCAGGGTGAGGTAGTGAAGTTCGATGGTTTCATCAAGGTTTATCGCGAATCGCTCGACGACGAAGAGCAGCAGGATGAGTTCGGCCATATCCTTCCTCCGATGAAGAAAGGAATGCAACTGACACGTCGTGAGATTTTGGCTACAGAACGTTTCAGCCAGGGTCCACAGCGCTATACGGAGGCCAGTCTGGTGCACAAGATGGAGGAGCTCGGCATTGGTCGTCCTTCAACCTATGCACCCACCATCTCCACCATCCAGCAGCGCGAATATGTGCAGAAGGGTGACAAGAAAGGCGAAGAGCGTCCTTACTCACTCTATCAGCTGAAGGGCAAGCAGATCAGCGAGAAGAGCCGCAAGGAGATTGTTGGTTCTGAGAAAGGTAAACTGCTGCCTACTGACATCGGAATCGTGGTAAACGACTTCCTGATGGACAACTTTACAGACATTATGGATTACAACTTCACCGCTAAGGTGGAGCAGGACTTCGATAAGATTGCCGAGGGCGAAGAGAAGTGGACTGATATGATGAAGCAGTTCTACAAGAGTTTCGAGCCCACGGTAGAGAAGACGATGAACAGCCGTCAGCAGCACAAGGCTGGTGAACGCCAATTGGGCAACGATCCTAAGACTGGCAGACCAGTATTCGTGAAGATCGGTCGTTTCGGTCCTGTGGTACAGATTGGTACTGCCGATGACAAAGATAAGCCTCAGTTTGCCCAGCTGCCTAAGGATCAGAGCATGGAGACCATCACCCTCGAAGATGCTTTGGAGTTGTTTAAACTTCCTCGTGAACTGGGTGACTATGAGCACAAGCCCGTAACCATCGGCGCTGGTCGTTTCGGACCTTATATTCTCCACGATCGTCAGTACACCTCTATGCCAAAGGGAATGGATCCCATGACGATTACTCTCGACGAGGCCATCGCTCTCATTCAGGAGAAGCGTCAGCAGGACAGCAAGAAGCACATGAAGTTCTTCCTCGAGGATCCCAAACTGGAAATCCTGAACGGAAGATACGGTCCCTATCTGGTATACGATGGCAAGAACTTCCGACTGCCCAAGAATTTGCACGAGAAGGCCACAGAGTTGACCTACGATGAGTGCATGAAAATTATCCAGGCAACACCTGCTAAGAAGGGCTGAACATGACGCGCATCATCCTGATAGGCTACATGGGTGCTGGCAAGACCACCATAGGCAAGGCACTCTCGAAGGAACTGGGCATCATTTTCTATGATCTCGACTGGTATATCGAAAGTCGCATGCGCAAGACGGTGGCCCAGATATTTGCTGAAAAGGGCGAAGAAGGGTTTCGCAAGATTGAACATAACATGCTGCATGAGGTGGCAGAGTTCGAGAATGTCATCATCAGTTGTGGCGGAGGAACGCCCTGCTTCTTCGACAATATGGACTACCTGAACCAGCAGGGACAGGTAGTTTACCTGAAAGCCGACCCTGAGGTGCTTTACAAACACCTGTTGATGGGTAAAGTGGAGCGTCCGCTACTGAAGGGCAAGACGCCAGAACAGCTCATCGCCTTCATCCGCGAACAGCTGGAGAAGCGCGAGCCCTTCTACACCAAGGCCAAATACACCCTCGACGTGAGCCTGATGGATAATTACGAGAAGATCAAGATCAGTATTGAGAAGTTACGTGAATTACTAAACATATAAACCTCTACACAGATGAAGAAATGGACCATTGAAGATTCGAAGGAGCTCTACAACATCAACGGTTGGGGCACTTCCTATTTCGGCATCAACGAGAAAGGCGATGTCTACGTCACTCCCTGTAAAAACAAGACGCAGATTGACCTGCGCGAAGTGATGGACGAGCTGGCTCTGCGTGATGTCACGCCCCCTGTACTGCTTAGATTCCCCGACATTCTCGACAATCGTATCGAGAAAACATGGAGTTGCTTCAAAAAGGCTGCCGAGGAGTACGAGTACAAGGGCGAAAACTATGTGGTCTATCCCATCAAGGTGAACCAAATACAGCCCGTGGTTGAGGAAATCATCTCTCACGGCAAGAAGTTTAACCTGGGTGTAGAGGCTGGCTCAAAGCCTGAACTCCACGCTGTGATTGCTGTACAATGCCAGAGCGACTCCATCATCGTATGTAATGGCTATAAGGATCAGAGCTATATCGAACTGGCCCTGCTGGCACAGAAGATGGGTAAGCGCATCTTCATCGTCGTAGAGAAACTCAACGAACTGGAAATCATTGCCAAGGTGGCCAAGAAGATGAATATCCGTCCTAATATCGGTATCCGTATCAAACTGGCTTCTTCTGGCTCTGGCAAATGGGAGGAGAGTGGTGGCGACGCCTCGAAGTTCGGACTGACAAGTGCAGAACTACTAGAGGCCCTCGAACTACTTGACAAGAAGGATATGCGCGACTGTCTGCGACTGATCCATTTCCATATTGGCTCACAGATTACCAAGATACGTCGTATTCAGACAGCTCTACGCGAAGCTTCACAGTTCTATATCCAACTGCATAAGATGGGCTACAACGTAGACTTCGTGGACTGTGGTGGTGGTCTGGGCGTAGACTATGACGGCACTCGCTCACCATCGAGTGAGAGCTCCGTAAACTACTCCATTCAGGAGTACGTAAATGACTGTATCTACACCTTCGTGGATGCTGCCAATAAAAACGACCTACCCCATCCCAATATCATTACAGAAAGTGGACGTTCGCTGGCTGCACACCATTCAGTCTTGGTTATTGATGTGCTGGAGACAGCTTCGCTGCCTGAGATGCCTGAGGAGTTTGAGCCTGATGAGAACTCACACCAGTTGGTAAAGGATCTGTATGACATCTGGGACAACCTCTCGCCTCGCAATGTGCTGGAAGATTGGCACGATGCAGAACAGATTCGCGAAGAAGTGCTCGACTTGTTCTCGCATGGTATCGTAGACTTGAAGACTCGTGCTGAGATTGAGTCTATGTATTGGAGTGTGTGTCACGAAATCAACATCCTCACCAAGAGCCTGAAGCATATTCCTGAGGAGTTGATGAACATCGACAAGCTGTTGGCTGATAAGTATTTCTGCAACTTCTCGCTGTTCCAGAGTCTGCCTGACTCATGGGCCATCGACCAGTTATTCCCTATCATGCCTATACAGCGACTCGACGAGCGCCCCACACGTAATGCCACGATTCAAGACATTACCTGCGACAGCGACGGAAAGGTTGCTAACTTCGTAACCAACCGCAACAACTCGCATTCACTGCCTGTACACCCTCTGAAGAAGAACGAGCCTTATTATCTGGGGGTTTTCCTCGTAGGTGCTTATCAGGAGATCTTAGGCGATATGCACAATCTGTTTGGCGACACCAATGCAGTACATATCTCAGAGAAGGACGGCAGCTACCATATCGACCAGATTATTGATGGTGAGACGGTAGCTGAGGTGCTCGATTATGTGCAATACGATCCTAAGAAATTGGTTCGTCAGTTGGAAGTATGGGTGGCCAAGAGCGTGAAGCAAGGAAAGATCTCGCTTGAAGAGGGTAAAGAGTTCCTCAGCAACTACCGCTCTGGACTCTACGGATATACATATTTGGAATAATGAAAGAAAAACTTACCATAGTAAAGGTTGGTGGGGCCGTTGTTGAAGACGAAGCTCAACTTTCACAACTGCTCAAGGACTTCAGTGCCATCGAAGGCAAAAAAGTGCTGGTACATGGTGGAGGTCGCCGTGCCACTCAGGTGGCAGCCAGTCTGGGCATCGAGTCGAGAATGGTCAACGGCAGAAGAATTACCGATGCCGAGATGCTCAGTGTAGTAACCATGGTATATGGCGGATTGGTAAACAAGAACCTTGTGGCCCGTCTTCAGGCCAATGGTGTGAATGCCCTTGGACTTACTGGAGCCGATATGGATGTGATACGCAGTCATAAACGTCCACTGAAGGACGGCATCGATTTCGGCTTCGTAGGCGATGTTGATAAAGCCAACGGCAAGATGCTCAGCAAACTCATTGAGGAAGGCATCACTCCCGTTATGGCTCCCCTGACACATGATGGACAGGGAAACATCCTAAACACCAATGCCGACACCATTGCCTCTGAGACCGCGAAGGCTTTGGCACCCTACTATGACGTAACACTCATCTTCAGTTTTGAGAAGAAAGGTGTGCTCCGTAATCCTGATGATGATGACTCAGTGATTCCTACTATCACGCGCGTGGACTTTATTAAATATAAAGAAGACGGCACTATCAGCGGAGGTATGCTACCCAAGATTGAGAATGCCCTCGCTGCCATTGATGCAGGTGTATCATGTGTCATTATCACGCTTGCAACTGCCATCGACGGAACCTCTGGTACAATAATAAAATAAAAAAGGCGAAATATTTTTTCGCCTTTTTGTAACTTTTCCCCATTTCAATCGTCATTTATAGTAGAGAGGATGAAAAAGATCAGTTTCCGGAATGATGTCCTGCCACTCAAAAACGAGTTATACAGGCTTGCCCTCCGCATCACTCTCAACCCTGCGGAGGCTGAGGATATTGTACAGGAAACCATGATTAAGGTCTGGAACCGACGAGAGCAATGGGATAACATCGAATCCATTGAAGCTTTTTGTCTTACCATCTGCCGAAACATCTCGCTCGACAAGATGCGCAAGATGGAAAACCAGAACCAAAGCCTGAGTGAAGGAGAGCACGATGCGCCTGATCAGAGCTATTCATCCAATCCTGAGGAACAGGCTATGCAGCAAGACAGAATGCAGCTGATACGCCAACTCATTAACCAACTGCCGGAGAAACAGCGAAGCGTCATGCAGCTCAGAGACTTTGAGGGGAAGAGCTATAAGGAAATCGCTAAGGTCATGGGCATCAGCGAGGAGCAAGTAAAAGTAAACATCTTCCGAGCTCGCCAAACCATCCGACAGAAGTATTTTGAAACTGAGAAATATGGACTATAAGTATATTGAACAATTATTGGAGCGTTACTGGAAGGGAGAGACAACCCTCCAGGAGGAAACTATTCTGAAGGCCTTCTTCAGTCAGCCCGACATTCCTGAGAACCTCAGGAAGTACTGCGACTTATTCGCCTATGAGACTGAGAAGGCCGACGCTCTTGGCGACGACTTCGATGCCTGTATACTCGAGATGGTAGGTGAGGCTCCAAAGGCCAAGACCGTTACACTCACGAGTCGTCTGATGCCTTTGTTCAAGGCTGCCGCCATCGTAGCCATCGTGCTCACCTTGGGCAATGCGGCTCAGGCCCCCTGGGATCGCGGATGGGATGATCCTAAAGAGGCTTACGCCAAGTTCCATCAGCAGCAAGAGGCTGATTCACTTAACACACTTGGAACCATCCAGGCAGAGAATGTGACTGACAGTGCCAAAACCACTACACCAGTCGAACAGCCTGCCTATTACGAATAAGAACATTTTCTATGCTTTCTTTATAATAATCATTAAACACAACGAAACTGTGAAGTTTCATTCTCTCAAGTTTTTCAGAAAAATACTAACGACGAAGAATGGGCTGCCTCCGCAATACGGGAGCAGCCCACTTCAATTTTGGAGGGAGTTAGAAGGAGTTAGAGGTTATTTATTGAGTCGCTGGTTCAGCTGGAACAGCGAGGGTAGGAATATCAGCAACGAGCATCCCAAAGCCATCAACACCTTCTGCTCTGTGCCAAAGAGTTCCACTAGCGTTAAGTCTGGATTAGGATAGAGGTTATACATCACATACGCTACCGTATTGTTGACCCAGTGATACACCACCCCAGGCACGATGCTGTCAGTACGATAATACAACCATCCCAACAGCAGTCCGATGAGGAAAGCATGTGGCATCTGGGCTGGGTTCATGTGGATCACAGCAAAAAGCACTGCTGAGATGACAATACCAATCCAAGGGTTCTCCTTCCAACGTAGTAGACTACGCAGAACGGCACCACGGAACACCATCTCTTCTGCCAAAGGCGCCAGAAGTCCTACAACCAGATACCCCCAGCGATCCTTCATGATCATGTCGAACTCTCCCTCAACGATATTGGGCAACTCAGGCATGTGTTCCTGAATCCACACAGAAGGAATCAGTGCTCCCAAGGCAGCCAATACACACCAGAACAGCACGAACCAAGGACGAGTTCTCACCCAATGGCGCGACACCACGCTCCACTTGGCCCATAGGAACACCACCATCGTCAACACGCTGAACACTGCCATCGTGATGATCATTCCTGTGGCATTCATGGCTGACTCTTTGCCCATTACCAGCATCCATACACCTTGTACCAACATACTGACAACTACCTGGATGGCCGCAAACACGATCGTATAAATCAATGCATTCTTCATTCTATCTCTAAATTCTCTATAATCCTTTTAACTTGTTCCTTATCTTCATTCAGTTGTGCCACAAGCGCCTCTGGTGAGTCAAAACGACGTTCCTCACGCAAACGGGCCACAAACGTAATGGTAACCTTCTGTCCGTAGATATCGCCCTCAAAGTCGAAGATGTTCACCTCCAGCGTCTGTTTTTTGCCTTCGAAAGTAGGACGTGTACCGATATTCATCATGGCAGGACGACGAATACCATTCTCAAGCATGGCCCACACAGCATATACTCCAGGGGCTGGTATCAACTTGTCTGTACACAAAGGCTCCAGATTGGCTGTGGGGAATCCAAGCTGATGACCAATATGCTCACCAGGCATTACCTTGCCCGATAGTTGGTAATAGCGTGTCAGGCACTTGGGCATCATGTCCACCCGACCTTCGTCTGACAACAATTCGCGAATCACGGAAGAACTGACAGCACGCGTACCATCATCCATCAACTCTGCCTCACCACGGAGCACCTTCATACCCATCTCCTGACCATAGCGCACATAATCATCGAAGCCTTCTGAACGGCTTCTTCCGAAACGGTTGTCATAACCAGTTATGAGCATCTGCACATTCAACTGCCTGCGGAGCACCTGCTGCATAAAGTCATGAGCCGTCAATGTTGCCAGTTCCTTCGTAAAGGGCAGCACCACCAGAATGTCGACACCAAGAGCCTCGATAATAGCCTTCTTCTCTTCCAAGGTTGTCAGCACCTGAGGATGATACGAGGCATCAAACAGTTGACGAGGTTGGCGATCGAAGGTGATAACCATAGAGCATAACCCAAGGCTGCGAGCCTCAGCACAAACCTTACGAATGAGCAGCTGATGGCCTGCATGCACACCATCAAACACACCGATGGTTGCAACGCTCTTTGGGCACTCAAAAGGCCCCTGATTCACACAAATGGTTCTCATAAGGGTGCAAAGTTAGGCATTTTTTCGTTATTTCCGCAAAAAAATTTGGATATTTAATGAAATTGCCGTATCTTTGCATCCCAAATCACGGACTTGTAGCTCAGTTGGTTAGAGCAACAGACTCATAATCTGGAGGTCCCAGGTTCAAGCCCTGGCTGGTCCACTCCTACTAAAAGCCAGGCGTATGAATCAAAGTAAATTTTCCAAATATGTGGTTGCCCTTCTGGTTTTTTTGGTGGCAACCAGTTGCAGAGAAAGTACAAATTCTACACAAGAAAGGACAGAGGGTTTCAAAGCACTCGTCATGGGTGGTAAGGATATTGATCTTAACCAAACATGGAGTACGGCTACAAATACCTCTGTCAACGTCACCGTCAATTTGCAGGCAGACGAACAATATTCCGTTTATATTTACCAGAACCATCCTGCATCGAGTTCTTCAGCAGCCCATTTAGGTATGGCTACTCTCAACTCTGGCGAGTCAAGGACCATCTATGTGGCCAAGCCTATTGACGCTTCACAACTCTATGCCGCCTGCTACGATTCACAAAACCACGTTATCTGTCTGCCCGTTACTAACGGAAAGGTAACGTTCAGTGGCAATATCACCACCTCTACTGGCGTGCCCACTAATACTACTGGCAACAATTGGAGTGTGCCTTATCAGGCCACGCCCGATGTGTCGAAGTACACCTCTGAGCCACTGACTGAGGTAACCGATCTCGATCCTAACCTCCCCACCGATGCTGAGGCAAGAGTGAAGATCAGCCAGACATACTCAGGATTCATACCCTTCCTCACCAGCCATACTAACATGTCTGTCTATGTCACCTCTACCTGGACGCTTACCTTCGACCAGCGTCTGAACAGCGGTAACGTGATTGTGGTGGGCAATGGCGGAAAGATTGTGATTCCCAAGGGCTTTAAGCTCTCCACATCTCCTCTTGGCGACGGCTCTACCTCAGGACGTATCTACGTGTTGCCTGGCGGAGAGATCTCTGGTCAGGGTACTGTAGAATTCTCAAGCGAGTCCGACTTTAACTACATTGCAGGAACTGTTGCTACTGACGAGATTGACGTAGCCAGTGGTACACTTTATAATAATGGAACCATAGGCAGTAGCGCCTCGGGTACCAAGCTGGCAGGAACCTCAACAACCTCTACCCCAGCTACGTTCATTAACCAGGGTACTACCAATTTCTCTGATGCGGATGGTACTAACCTTACCATCATGAATGCTGGATATATGAGAGGTTCTGGCAACCTGACGTTGGCTCATAATGCCCGTATGGACGACTATAGCACCCTTTCATGTGGCTCGCTCACCCTTCAGGGCGATGGCAATGCTACCCTCTATATGGGTAATGGCGCCTACCTAAACTGTAGTGGCAATATCAGTGTGAGCAACTATGGCGTATGGGGTCCCTCTGGCAGTAAATACAAAGCCAATGCTCGTCTCAGAGTAGGAGGCTGCGGTAGTTGCAAAGCCACCTCAGGCAATGCTAACGACTATCTGCTCGACCATGTTCAGATAGAGGTTCCCATAGGAGCCACAGGCCTTGATCTCCTTTCTCCATGGATTAATGGTTCAGAGCCTGGCATCGAAGAAGCGCGCCAAACTTGCTTCTACGTCATTGAGGGCACTGTGGAAAAACCAAGCGAGAATTACCTCTACTACTGTTTCGAAGCACCCGATGGTTATGCTGTAAAGGACTACGATTATAACGATGTGGTGCTCACTGTCACCATGCCTTATGAAGACAAGAATGGTGTCATCGCATCTTATGTTGACGTCATCGCTGTAGGTACTACCTTGGAAACCTATGTATATTTTAATGGTGAACAAATTGGCGACGAAGTACATGCAGCCATGGGTGTTGCTACCAAAGAGACTTGCAATACGAACTCTGTTACCAAGTCATCTCGACGTCTGGGCATGATTACCTTCTCTGGCAATGATATCAATATCAATCACTTGAACTTTACCCTGAAGATCGTAAGTAATAACGGATCTTCAAGCACCCAGTCGCAGCCTGCTGCTGGTACGGATAATGCGCCCCTGTTTATCATGGTAAATGGTGACCAGCAAGGCAAATGGAGATGGATAAAGGAAGGTTGCAACATCGGATTGGCCTATCCTCAGTTCATCGTATGGGCTGCCAATGCGCAAACAGCACTCGACTGGTATCATTCATCAAATGCCAGTTCCCATCAGATCGTCTCTTGGTAAAGAGAGTTCCTGTTACCATATAAAGACTTCACTTGTTTCTGGGTAGAGGTACCAGTCGGTAGACTTGTTACGATTCTCTGCCCACTCACCAAAGGCATGTGTTTTAGTGGGATAAGCCCCAAAGAGCATTACGTAGCCATTTTCCTCCTTCTTGAAGCCTATCTTCACACCCTCTAACGGATGGTTAAACGTACCTGAAGGTACAACCAGTGACCAAGGCAGATTCTTGGTATCCACGTATTGATACTTATTGAGAGCCATCACCGACTTATAAGGATAGGTATGCACCTCATAAGTATTAGCAGAATATTTCTCCTGAATAAACGGGTCGATATTGTCGAGATTTAGATAGTTCAGTGGTAATTCTTCCTTCAATTTCAATACGTAAATCACCTCACGAGGCACTGTGACCTGATAGGTAGCCCCTGATGAACTCGTACCTGACGATTGCGACACATTATAGTATTTTCGATCGTAAACACCATACTCATTCTCGCGCATATCGCCCATAGCCCAGTGGGCATCAACAAAGAGGTTCAGGATTGGTTCGCCATTCATACCCTCCAACAACAAGTCGGTAGTCTTCAGAATATTCATGTTCTGCTTGGTAATGGTCTCACCATGCATGTTCACATTAAACGACTTACCATCTACAGTATATACTGAGTCGATATCCTTCATGGTTATCAAACCATGCTCCTCATCTTTGTTCTCTGTTGGGAAGCGGATCTCTCCAGTCATTGGACGATCACATCCCAAAGCAGCTATCTGCACATGGATTCGCATTTCCTTTGGAGCTGTTCGCTCTAAGGCGATGCGCATAATCAAGTCATTATAGTCGTAGTCGCCAAACTCTGGATACTCTGATTCAAAGCAATAAGTATAATACTGAAGCTGTGGCGTATAGTTTACTTTCTTCGACTTATACATCGGACTGGAGAAATCCACACGATTACTGCTCGATGGCTTAATCTTCGTCACAGTATAGTTGCCCTCTGCATCTATCAAGGCAGCATAAATCGTAGACAACAGCTGCGGATAAGAAATGGTCATCGAGAACTGGTCGTTCTCTTCTACATCTCTTTGGGAAATGATTTTGGCGGATGAGGTGGTGGCAGGATCATCAGTCAATATCATAAGCTTCTTGGCACCCACGCCAGCATTGATATTCATAATCAGTGTCTTCTGACTCGACAGCTCCCATGTATGATTAGGATCAATCGAATCCACCGGCGACACGGTATCAGCTATTTCCTTATATGTATCCTCATCAAACACATTCCTATTGCACGAAGAATTGACCCCTGCCAATATAGTGACAGCGATAACAATCATGATGACAAAACCTATCTTCTTCATATCTACACCTTATTATATTATATAAGCAGATTTCGCGCCAAAATTACAAAAATAATCGCATACATGGTACATAAATATGAAGGTTTTGCAGATTTTAACATCAAAATCGATACAACTTGCAAGAAAAATGCTTAAATTTGCAGCCGAATCGATTCAATATTAAAAAGTTACGTAACATCTATTAAGTTTATTTGTGCAATGAAAAAGTATTTGATTTGTGGAGCAACTGCTCTCATAGCTGGATTGTTTATTACCAGCTGTACCCATGATGACATCGAATACAAGTCGATTGTCGAAGAAAAGACACAGGCTTTTGATGAACTCTTTACAGAATTGTATGGAGAAAGCGACATTAATCACGATTGGGGTTTTACGCCTCTGCCCAATATCGAGGAGATTATTGGCAATGCTAATGCTTCAAGCCGTGCTGCTACTCGTGTGGAAGATAAGAACAACAACATGTGGGCCGACGAGGGCTGGGTCATCCCAACACCTTTGACATCTGCCCAGAAGAACCTGGTAAGAAACTATTTCCAGCAGAACAAAAATCCCCAAGGCACGAGTGTCGACTACAAGAATTTCTTTGTTCAGCAGGTGTATAAAGGATATACCAACCTCGACAAAGCTAATGCCGACTGTCCGGAAATCTATAAAAACAAGGATAATCAAGATGTGATTGGCAGCAACCACATGGACCACCTGACTGCAGGTTATCCCCCTGATCATATCAACGATTTCAATCATGGAGATCGTGATGAGATTGATGTTCAGAACAACAATAAGGTTGGTACGCATAAGGACGCCATTACCTTTATGGTAGACTCTAGGACCAATTGCTTTGGTTATCAGGGTTCTGAGGATAGCCAGATTCACTACGATGAGCATTCCTATGTCATTATCACTGGCGAAACCATCATGAATTGGGCCAAGACTGAAGGGGCCAACCTCAGCGATGCTTCCGCAGGTGCTGATGTTACAGGTATGGTTTTCGTAGGCTTCGACTATTTTGCTACAGGGTCTAATCCTAACATGCAGTCTGACGCTGATGGTTACTTCAGCGACTGGATTGTTCGCATTACAGAGGGTGTAAAGAGCAGCAGCCATTCTGGCGATCCAGATGATCCAAATAGCAATGTTACTACAGGCAAGAAAGTTAGAGTGATACGCCATACTGCCCTCGACAAGGGACGTGTATTCTGCGAAGACCTCTATAATGCTACTAAAGAAGACCTCGACTTCAACGATGTTGTTTTCGATGCCATCCTTTGGTTCAACCAGGAATTAGTCCTAGACAAGAATGGCGAGATTGTGGAGTACGGATCAAGCAATTACGATGCTGAAATTGTCCTTATTGCCACTGGAGCTACCCTGCCATTGCAGGTAGCAGAAAAGGAGGTACACAATGTCTTCAATACTGAGCGCGACCTTGGCGTCGCTATTGGGGAAGACAAACTGATGGTGAATACTGTTATAGGATCAACCTTTAATGGCATCTTCCGTAATAGCATAACCCCAGTTAAACTTACTTGGGGCGAAGGTGTAAACAGATTTGATGTTACAGATTTAGTTAATAAAACAAAAGATTATACACTCAACGTGATTCCTGTAGTCGTACAGTACCAGAGAGAAAAGCAAACAACTGCTACTGTTCTTGGCAAAGGCGACATTGTAAATAATAAGATGTCGGCTCCCCACAAGATTTGTGTAGACATAGACACTCCGTGGCCAGGTGAGCGTAGAAACATCTCGACAGCTTTCACCAAGTTTAAGGACTGGGTAAACAACCAGAGCGAAAACGCAGACGCGTTTAGAAACACAGCTTATCGTGTTCAGGATAATCTCTATAACGAGAACTGGACAAGCCAACTGACGAATATAGCAAAGGGTGATTCTTACGACGAAGAGATTGAGGTTATCAACGAAGGCCTGCTTACTGATTATTTCCTTACCTGGAGCAACAATGTTGTCGTTGTAAATGCTGGCAACAATGCATTTGACAATGTTTATGAAGATGATGAACTTGTAATTTATGGCGAGAGAAGAACCCCAGAAAACGGAAGTAATTTGGACACTTTCTTAAAGGTTAAAACCGCTTGGGGTAAGAACGTTGCATTTAATAATGCTGACGAAGATGAGGATATTTATCCTAAACTCTCAAATGGTTGTATCAGACTTTCATTAAGTTCAACCGCTATAACCAAGTTAAAAGAGGAGGGCTTGAGACTTGATGGACAGGCATTTTATATCTATTCTGTAATTATTGAACCCAAGCAATAAATAATAGGTTTCGTTTAAGAGGAAAAAGATCAAATACAAAAATATTATTGCACAACACTTCGGGAGGGCTTCTGCGCGAGCAGGGGCCCTCTCCATTTTATCAAAAGTAACATTTTCTTGACCTACACAATCGATTACATAACCTTTAACTTTTATTAACCACGGGAAACTTGCAACCTATTTATATTTTTCGTACTTTTGCAGCACGTTTCCGGAAAAAGGGGACAAAGAAAGTAATTTATTAGCCATTTAAATTCCAAATTATTATAAACTCATTAAAATTTAAAACATTATGAAGAAGTATTTGATGACAGGTGTCGCAGCCCTCGCATTCGCTGCCACATTCACAAGCTGCTCAAAGACAGACCTTTATGACGAGAACAAGATTGAGCAAGAGAAAGAAGCAAACCTTAATCAAAAGTATGCAGAAGCTTTTGAGGCCGCTTTTGGCAAGGTTGGTGCTAACGTAGACTGGGGCTTTAGCTCTACAGCTATGACACGTAGCGTAAATGTGAACGGAAATGAATGGGCAACTCGGCCCGAAGTTACCGCAGAAGAGGCTTCAGCCGTTTATGCTTGGGTAAATAAACCTAAGAGTGAGATTCCTGCAGAGTCATATTATGAAGAATCTCCCGTAAACATGAAGAATTTCTTTGTAACTCAAGTTTGGGGTAAGGATAATAACACTAATGACCCAAATGCTAAGTATAAAGATTATGATAACGGAAATGTATTTGGTGGTGAAAAAATGAATCACCTCCAGATTAGTAAGAGTGCTGAAAGATTGGGCACTGATGGTGTTGCATCTGCCAATTATGGAGAGGGAGCTATTAACGCAAATTGGGATCATGCAAACAACTTCAATGCTTCCCAGAACAGAGATTGGGATGGCAACACTATGTTTGTTGATTGGGGAACTCAAAACTTTGCCTACCACAATTCTACAGATAGCAAATATCACGACAAGTGGATTATCGTTGATGGCGCATATATTACAGATTCTAAGGGTGTCAACCATGCTGGCAAGTATTATGTCTGCTTTGATTTTATCGCTAGGAATCCTAATGCATATACAAATTTCCAGGAACCTGGAGTTGGAAATGTAACAGTTCCAGGAGCATGGAAGACTGTTGAAGATGCAGTTAATGCTGGAGCTACTGCTTCTAACGGTCATAAAGTTGCCTCAAATTGGTCAAAAGGCAATATTGTTGGAGGTAATATGATTGTTGATGCCAATGAATATTATACAGACTGGATTGTCCGCCTTGTTGAGGCAAAGCCGAAACGTGATCCCCTGAAGCGTGTAATTGCTGAAGATCTTACTGCTAGTCAGGCTGGTGACTTCGACTTCAACGATGTAGTATTCGACGTTGTTAAGTATGAAGGCGGTAAGACCACTCTGAGACTTCAGGCTTGCGGTGGTACTTTGCCTCTAAAGATAGGAAGCACCAACGGCGTAGGCGGTGTTGATGTACACGGACTCTTTGGTGACACCACTCCCGATGCTAATGGCAAATTAAAGATGTGGAATACTGGTGCAGGTAATAGCCACGATCCTGTAGACTTTGATATTGATGGTCAATTTACTACTCCTGAGCAACTTCGGGCTCTTCGTATAGAAGTAGAGAAGGAAGGACAGTGGGTACTTTTGACTGCCAACAAGGGTGTTGCCGCTTGTAAGATTTTAGTTGACGATCGTTTCCCCATCGTTCCTGAGCGTCACAGCATTGCAAACGAAAATGGAAATTTCACCACCTACGTTCAAGGTAACTGGAAGACTGAGAATGAGAAATTCTGGTGGGTACAAGAATAAGACATCAAATACTTAAAATAGCTAAATTAAGGGAAGGGGTCTCTGCGTGATGCAGCGGCCTCTTTTTCATTTTGTATCGTAGAGGACTGAAAGGGAGGGTGTAGTAAAGTCCCACTTTAGTCGGAGTAAACCCAGACTTTCCTCGGAGTAAAGTCCTAAATTCTCTAGAGAATTTTTGGGTTTGCTCCGAGGAAAGTCCCAGCGAGGACTATCCTCTCTTAGGGTTTGGGCTATTCTCCGTCATTGCGAGAACTATTCTCGCTGCATCGTAGAACTATCCTCGCTATTAAAAGTTTTGAATTTTGTATTTTTTGAGGGAAAATATCATTTTTACAACGACCTCTCCCTAAATTTCCTGGAAGCCCAGTGTTTATCGGGGTTTCAGCTAGGGAGAGGTTAGTTTTACCCCTCCCTAACCTCTCCCTAAGGTCTCCCTTAACACCTCCTTTGGATTAGCAAAAAGAGAAAATAGCAAAAAGAATGATTTTAGGGAGAGTTGGAGGGAGAGGTAAGGGAGGGGTAAGGGAGAGGTTGGAAGCACCTCTCCCTATGCGAAACCCTAATAAATAAAGGAGTTTTAAGCAATCTAGGGAGAGGTTAATCAAAATCGTCACAATTACTTAAAAAGTATCTGATGAAATCGATTTCGTGAATTTCTGTTAAATATGAGGCAAAAAGTTTGCAACTTATTGATTTTCTTCGTATTTTTGCACAATTGTATACAACAAATTATTAGTAGATAAGCTTATCATTTTAAAGTATTTAAGTTATGAAGAAGTATTTGATAACCAGTACAGCCGCTCTCGCTCTTTGCGGACTGATTACCAGCTGTACACACGACATTGATGGTCTCACACCAGAAGAAAGTGTAGCCGCCACCTATGAAAAGGCCTTTATTACAGCCTTCGGACAGCCTGCCCCCGATCAAACCTGGGGCTTCGGACCCTCTGTTGCCTCCACGCGCTCTTATACTATTCCAGGTACTAACGACACGTATGAAGCATTTAATTACCCTTCAACTGCGGAAATTAATTCAAAATTCCCAGAAGCCATCCCTCAAGGTGCAGAAGAACTTGCCACCAATGGAGATTATAATTATTACTTTAACCATGGTGCTGGTTACAACTACAAGATTACAGCTGAGGGAGAATACAATATAGGTGGTAGTTGGAACAACTCTCATTGGGTTAATGTAGCAGGACATCCGAATGGAGGATATCAAGCCCCTGATTTATACAACGTATATGTGAATGTTGGTAATAATAAAAATGTAACTATCAAGACAAACGGCGGTCCCAACTTTAATCTCTATATTTTAAGTGGAAACGTAACACTTGACAGTAGTGTATGGGAGTTTAGTGGAACCATCTCTGTTGCCACTGGTGCAACATTAAATGATAATCGTGATCACATTGCGAGCAATGCTGGTGTAGAGCTCTTCAATCGTGGAACTGTAAACGTAGGTTCTTACAGGATTGGTAACAATGCCAAGGTATTCAACATGAAGAGATTTATTGCAACTGGAGATGTTGTATATAATTCTGGCGCGGGCAATACTTCATATTTTTACAACGTAGGTGATGATGTAGTGCTAGAAGCTACATCAATGACCCTTAATTCTACCTGCAACTTTATCAGTGATGGTACAGTTAACATTACAGGTGAAACATTTGTAACCAAAGATGGTATCTATTGGGTAAACAATGGACATTACACCACTGGCTCAATGAAGTTCAGTGCTCATAATGGCACATTCTATAATTACTGTCAGTTGTTTGTAACTAACTGCTGCATCTTTACAGATGGCCATTTCAATATGATGGATAATAGCTATGCCGAATTTGGCACAGGTCTATTCAATAATTTCCATGTTAATATGGGCAACAATGCTGGCTTTAACGTAAAGAATGGCACAAAGTGGGGACAGCAGGGCGCAGGAATCCTACAAGGCTTCTATGCGAATAGCGATGCAGCCACTGTGTATGTTCGCCTTGGAGGCGAAAACTCAGTTCCTGCACATAAAGGCTCTGCATTCCATGTAAGTGGTGCCAACTTGACACTCGCTTACGAGAATATGACCTTCTACCAGTATCTCACATTTAATGCAAATTCTTACGATGGAACAACGTATTCACAAGTTCGTACAGACGAGCAGCCAGAAAGCAATCTTGCAAACTTCCACAACGTTACGAATATCATCACAGGTGAAGACTTTGCAAGTACTGGCTTCACACTGAGAGAAGGTGAGTGTGCTGCTACATGGAATGGCGAAGAAGAGCCTGAGGGAGATGTTGTTCGCGTGGTAGCTGAGGACTTGACAGCCAGCGCTGGTAATGACTTCGACTTCAATGATGTAGTGTTCGATGTAGAGCTTAAGGACAACAACGTAGTATACGTTTATGTTCGTGCTGCTGGCGGTACGCTGCCTCTCTATCTTGGTGAAGACGACGAGGCCGTTGAGGTTCACGGACTATTTGGAAAGGACACTAACATCATGATTAATACAGGTGCTGAAGCCAAGGGATATGCTAACAGTAAAGATGGTTTGGCTCCAAAGGGCATCAGTCTCCGCAATCCGTTGGCAGGACAAGCTGATGCTACAAATGTAAGACAGGTTGCCAAAGCCATCAAGGTTACTGTGATAAAGAATGTCAATGGTACGAGTACACCTTGTGTACTGAAGGCTGAACAAGGTGAGGCTACAGCAAAGCTCTGTGTAGGTACTGATTATCAGTATACTGAAGGTGGCAAGACATATCCTTGCTTGACAGAGCGTACTGATATTAAGGGTCAGTTTATCTATAATTCAGATGTGAATTCGATATATAGAGGCCAGGGTAAATTCCCACTCTATGTTAAGGGCATCTTTGACGATAACTGGTATAAGTCTACTGCCGAGCCTAAATAATTCAGATCAGAATACTTCAATAAACGATACTTAAATACTAATAGGAGGGCGGCTGCGAGAGCAGGTGCCCTCTTTTTTGCCTTTTTCTTTGGAAAATCGCCAAATTTGCACTACCTTTGCAGTCAATATGGTATTAAATTGGATTTGGGTAGCGTTTTTCATCGTGGCGTTTGTGATAGCGCTGGTGAAACTCATCTTCTGGGGAGACTTTGAGGTGTTCCCTGCGATGATGGATTCTACGTTCTCGTCGTCGAAGACGGCTTTCGAGATTTCATTGGGGTTGACAGGTGTGCTGTCGCTCTGGTTGGGTATCATGAAGATTGGCGAAAAGGGTGGCGTGGTGAATGTGCTGGCCAAACTGCTGAGTCCAGTCTTCACGAGGCTGTTTCCCGACATTCCCAAGGGGCATCCCGTTACTGGCTCCATCTTCATGAACATCGCTGCGAATATGCTGGGACTCGATAATGCAGCTACGCCTTTAGGATTGAAGGCCATGGAACAGTTACAGGACCTGAATACGAAGAAGGATACTGCCACTAACCCGATGATTATGTTCCTGGTGCTGAACACCTCTGGACTCACGCTGATACCTATATCTATCATGGTGTATCGCGCCCAGATGGGGGCTGCCCAGCCTACGGATATCTTCATCCCCATCCTGTTGGCTACGTTCTTCTCCACGCTGGCTGGTATCATCATCACCAGTCTGTTTCAGAAAATTAACCTACTGAATCGCACCATTCTGCTCACCCTTGGAGGTGCTGCCTTGGTGGTAGCAGCCATCATCTGGGGCTTCGGACAATTAGACTCTGTACTGATGAACAAGGTGAGCACATCGACAGCCAACATTCTGCTGATGCTGATTATCATCGCCTTTATCCTGGCTGGTGTGAGGAAGAAGGTGAACGTATACGATGCCTTTATCGATGGTGCCAAAGAGGGATTCCAGACAGCTGTGAGGATTATCCCCTATTTGGTGGCTATCCTCGTGGGCATTGGTGTGTTCCGTGCCTCTGGTGCGATGGATATGTTGATTGATGGCATCCGTTGGGGTGTGGAGGCTTGCGGTGGCAACAGCGACTTTGTGGCTGCCCTGCCTACAGCCTTGATGAAGCCCCTTTCAGGCAGTGGTGCTCGAGGTATGATGGTAGATGCGATGACCACATACGGCGCTGATTCGTTTGTGGGCAGATTGAGTTGTATCTTCCAAGGCTCGACGGATACCACCTTCTATATCCTGGCAGTTTACTTTGGTAGCGTAGGCATTGTGAAGACACGTCATGCTGTGGCCTGTGGGTTGCTCGCAGACTTGGCTGGCATCATCGCTGCCATCGCAATAGCGTACTTATTCTTTGGATAGTTATGGCAAATCTGAAATCATTATTTAAAGACACAGCAATATACGGGCTTTCAAGTATCGTAGGCCGATTCTTGAACTACTTGATGGTGCCACTCTATACCTATACACTGAAGAGTTGTGCCGACTATGGTATCTATAACGATATCTATGCCCAAACGGCTTTGTTGATGGTGATTCTGACATTTGGCATGGAGACCACCTTCTTCCGCTTTATGAACAAGGAAGAGGGCGACAAGATGCGTGTGTACAGCACAGCCCTCATCATGGTGGGAAGTGTCTGTCTCACGTTTGCTGCGATGGTTTTGCTGTTTATTAACCCCATCGCCTCCATTCTCGACTACTCCAACCATAAATGGTACATAGGCATGATGTTTATCACAGTAGCTCAGGATGCTTTCCAGGCCATTCCCTTTGCTTATCTTCGCTACAAGCATCAGCCCTTTAAGTTTGCAGGACTGAAACTGCTGTTTATCTTCCTCAGCGTCACGCTGAATATCGTGGTCTATTGGCTCATGCCAAAGATCGATCCGCAATGGGAAATCCACATTGGCTATGCCTTTGTCATCAACCTGGCTTGTACCACCTTTATCTCGTTCTGTCTCATCAGCGAACTCGTGGGTTTCAGGTGGCGATTCGACAAAGAGAAATGCAAAGCGATGCTGCGTTACTCATGGCCCCTGCTGGTACTGGGTATCGCAGGTATTCTGAACCAGGTGGCAGGACAGATTCTGCTGCCACGTATACTCGAGCCAGAGAATGGACGCTATCAGCTGGGTATCTATGGTGCCTGCATCAAGATAGCCATGATCATGGCGCTTATCACCCAAGCCTTCCGCTTTGCCTACGAACCTATCGTATTCGGCTCAGCAAAGGATAAGAACAGCAAGGAGCTATATGCCAAATCGATGAAGTTCTTCATCATCTTCACCCTGCTGGCATTCCTCTGCGTGATGGGCTATATCGACATCTTTAAATACCTAGTAGGCGAGAAATTCCGTGAGGGATTGGGCATTGTACCTATCGTGATGATGGCTGAGATTATGATGGGCATCTATTTCAACCTGTCGTTCTGGTATAAACTGATCGACAAGACCATCTATGGTGCCTGGTTCTCGCTGGCTGGTTGCGCTGTGCTCTTTGCTGTCAACATCATATTTATCCCCAAGATTGGCTATTGGGCCTGTGCCTGGGGTGGTGTGGCAGGTTATGGCACAGCCATGATACTGAGCTATATCGTGGGTCAGAGAAAGAACCCCATCCCCTATCCCGTGAAGGATATCGCCATTTACTTTATAGCAGCTATGGCTTTATTTGGCATCATGAAATGGGGTGGAAGGAATCTGCCTTATTGGGCTTCATTCATCTTAAATAATGTATTGATTCTGGGCTTCATCGGCAGGATCATCAAAGCAGATATGCCACTTTCGAGTCTGCCTGTTATCGGAAAGAAATTCAAAAAGAAATAAGATATGAAGAAATTATTAGTTTTATTGTTTGCCTGTTCACTCTTCTCTGCAAAGGCTGATGAGGGTATGTGGACACTTTACAACCTGCCTAACGCCGTTTATGAAACTATGAAACTGGAGAACTACCAGTTGCCTTATGGTGCACTCTATCAAGGCGACGATGCTGTAAAGAACTGCGTGGTTAACTTTGGTGGATTCTGCTCTGGTGTGGTTGTATCGCCTGACGGACTGGTGTTTACCAACCACCACTGTGGCTTCGATGCCATCCGTCGCCACTCTACTGTGGAGCACGACTATATGCTGAACGGATTTGTAGCCAACTCATACGAGGAAGAGTTGCCCAACGAGCGACTCTTTGTAAGTTTCATGATTGAGCAGAAGGACCTGACACCTTATCTGGACTCATTAGGACTGAACAAGTTGGCAGAGGACAAACGCGCCTTTTTCGTGGATTCCATTGAAAACGCCATGCAGAAGGACATCCGCAAGCAGGACTCTACCCTGCGTGTAGAGATCAAACCTTTCTACGAGGGCAACCAGTACTTCCTCACCACCTATCGCGACTATAATGATGTGCGACTGGTGTTCGCCCTACCTAAATCGATGGGTAAGTTTGGTGGAGAGACAGACAACTGGATGTGGCCTCGTCAGACCTGCGACTTCTCTGTGTTCCGCATCTATGTAGATCCCAAGACTGGCGCTCCTGCCAAGTACTCTAAGGATAATGTACCCTATCACCCCAAGAAGTGGGCACCTGTTTCGCTGCAGGGTTATGTGCCAGGTTCGTTCTCAATGACCATCGGCTATCCTGGTAGCACCAGCCGTTACCTCTCAAGCTATGGCATCAAGGAACGTCGCGATGCAGAGAATGAGCCTCGCTATCTGACACGTGAGGTGAAGCAGAACATCATGATTCGCCATATGCGTGCCGACGAGGCTGTCCGTATCAAGTACGACTCGAAATACGCCAGCAGTTCGAACTACTGGAAGAACTCCATTGGTATGAACAAGTGTATCGACTCTATCGGCCTCATCAAGCAGAAGGCAGAGTTCGAGCAGAAGATCCGCCAGTGGCAGGACTCTACAGGATACTTGAAAGACAAACTCGACTTCGCCCAGCTGGAGCGACTCTACGAGAAACGCTTCAAGGCTGTGCGTGCCCTGACATTCTACAGTGAGACCTTTGGCAATAGAAATACTGACGAGATGACTCGCAGGGCTGTCCGAGTGCAGAATGGTGCCATCATCAATGGCAAGGACGGCAAGCCCAAGAGCCATTACATTGAGTTCAAGGACAACAGCGACGAATGGGACGAGGCTACCGACAAGGAAATCATCGCAGCCCTGCTAAAGCACTATCGCGAACAGGTGGAAATCAAGTATCAGCCAGACTTCTTCAATGTCATCGACCACGACTTCAAAGGTGACTATCAGAAATTCGTAGACAACCTTTACAAGAAGTCGAAGCTGATGAAGAGCGACAAGAAAATCTATGTAAACAAGAAGGGTTACCATCAGGATCCTGGTGTGGTATATGGTGAGAGCCTTATCAGTACACTCGCTGATATCCGTGCTGACATCACGGAAACCGTTGATTCCATCAACACCATGGAGCGTTATCTCTGTGCTGCCAAGCTGCGCATGGAGGAGGATATGCCTAATTACAGCGATGCCAACTTCACCATGCGATTGAGCTACGGACAGGTGGGTGAATACCTGTTGGCTGGACAGCCCTCAGGTTACTACACCACAGCTAAGAGCATCGTAGAGAAGATGAACAAGGCTGATCGCATCATCGACTACGAGGCAGAGCCTATCATGAAGGAACTGCTCTCTGTGAAGGACTTTGGCAAGTATACTGATCAAACCACAGGTAAGATGCACCTATGCTTCCTTTCGAACAATGACATCACTGGCGGAAACTCTGGTTCACCTATGTTCAATGGCAAGGGCGAGCTCATTGGTCTGGCCTTTGATGGCAACTGGGACAGTCTGAGCTCAGACATCTTCTTCGACAAGCAGCTGGCTCGCTGTATTGGTGTCGACATCCGCTACGTGCTCTACATGATGGAGAGCTGGGGCAAAGCAGATCGACTCATTAAGGAGATTGGTGCTAAATAACACAGAAAGAGCCTCGCGATTTGCGAGGCTCTTCTTATATCAACTGGCTGATTTCTTCTAGGGAGTCAGCAGTTTTAATGTACTGACGCCAATCGCCACGAATCATGCCTTTCGCCTGTAAGTCATCGAGCAGAGCGATGAGTTGATTCCAGAATCCCTTCATGTTATAAAGGATGACGGGCTTATGATGATAGCCTATGGTAGCTGAGGCTGCAACGGTAAACACCTCGTCGATGGTTCCGATGCCTCCTGGGAGGGCGATAAATACATCGCTCTGATCCATCATCAGTTGCTTACGATCTGTAAGGTTATCGCAGGGAATCTCTATCTCGACATAGTCGCTGATGCGCCCTGTCTCCTCTACCTTCGTTGGTACGATACCAATGGTTCGAGCACCAGACTTCTTGGCAGCCTTACCCACACATTCCATGAGTCCCTGATTCACACCACCATAAACTATGCTATGGCCATGCTCCGCAGCCCACTTTCCCAATTCTTCCGTCATAGTAAAGAACTCAGGATCTATCTGCTGATTAGCAGAACAAAATACACATATCTTCATAATGTTTGCAAAGATACTCAAAATAGTTTTATTTCTCATGTTTTTCTTCGATTTTTTTTGTATCTTTGCGGACGATATCGATAAAAACCCCATAAAACATTAACTTATGAAGAAACTATTATTATCGCTCGCTATGACAGCATGTATGACAACAGGTTACGCCCAGAAGAAACTGGTGCTTTACTATTCAGAGAACGGAACAACAAAGGCTGTGGCTGAGGAGATTCAGAAACAGCTAGGTGCAGATATTGAAGCCATCGAGGCTGTGGAGCCTTATTCTGGCGACTTCCAAGCTACCATACAGCGTAGTGGCAAGGAGAGGGAGAGTGGACAGAGTCCGGCTATTAAACCTCTCACCAAAAAGATTGCCGACTATGATGTGATCTTCCTGGGATATCCCATTTGGTTTGGCACTTACGCCATGCCGATTGTTACATTGGTAAAAGAGCAGGATTTTGCCGGTAAGACCGTTGTGCCCTTCTGCACATTCGGTAGTGGTGGTCTGAACACATCGACTGCTGATCTGAAGAAGGCACTCCCCAAGGCAACGATTCAAGATGGCTATGGCGTTCGCACAGCCCGAGTAGCCTCTGCTGCCAAGGAACTGAACCGTTTCCTGATTGAGGAAGGCTATAAGGAAGGTAACATCAGCAAGCTGCCTGAGTATTCTGCCCAGCAGCCTGTGACTGACGAGGAAAAGGCCATCTTCGATGCTGCCTGCTCAAGCTATCAGTTCCCACTGGGTACTCCTGAAACAGCAGGCAAGCGCACTACTGATGAAAGCACTGACTATAAGTTTACCGTTAAGAGTCGTGGTATGAACGGCGAGGAGGCCACCTCTACCATCTACGTAACCGTAGAAAAGGGCGGCAAGCCAGAATTTACAGAAGTAGTAAGATAAAATTATTTGATGAAGACATTTGAAGAATTAGGCATTTGCGAGCCGATTCGCAAGGCGATCGAGGAGTTGGGTTTTGTACACCCGATGCCTGTACAGGAGGCTGTGATTCCATATCTGTTGGGTAACGAGAACGATGTGATTGCTCTCGCCCAGACGGGTACAGGTAAAACAGCAGCCTTTGGCATCCCACTCCTGGAACGCATCGATACATCCCGTCGCTATACGCAGGCCTTGGTGCTGTCTCCCACTAGAGAGCTCTGCTTGCAGATAGCCGACGACCTGCGCGACTTTGCCAAATACATGGATGGCGTACATGTGGAGGCTGTTTATGGCGGAGCTGCTATCGAGCCTCAGATGCGTGCCTTGAAGAAGGGCGTAGAAATTATCGTTGCCACACCAGGACGACTGGTTGATCTGATGCATCGTGGCTTTGCGCATCTGGAACAAGTAACCAACATCGTACTCGACGAGGCCGACGAGATGCTGAACATGGGCTTCTCGGACAGCATCAACGAAATCTTCGAATCTTTATCAGAGGAGCATCACACGCTGATGTTCTCCGCCACCATGAGTAAGGAGGTGGAACGCGTGGCTAAGACCTATCTGCACGACTACAAGGAAATTGTGGTAGGTAGTCGTAACGAAGGGGCTGAGAACGTAAACCACATCTACTATCTAGTAAACGCCAAGGACAAGTATCTGGCGCTGAAACGCATCGTGGACTACTATCCACGCATCTTTGCCATCATCTTCTGTCGTACGAAAGTGGAGACGCAGGAGATAGCTGATAAACTCATCAAGGATGGCTATAATGCGGAGTCACTGCATGGAGACTTGAGTCAGCAGCAACGCGACTTGACGATGCAGAAGTTCCGCAACCATCTGACACAGTTACTCGTAGCAACAGATGTAGCTGCCAGAGGACTGGATGTAGACGATCTGACGCATGTTATCAACTTCGGACTGCCTGACGATATCGAGAACTATACCCATCGCTCTGGTCGTACTGGTAGAGCCGGTAAGAAAGGAACTTCGATATCGATTGTACATAGTCGCGAGAAGTTCAAGATACGCAATATCGAGAAGGAGATAGGCAAGGAGTTTGTAAAAGCTGATATACCTTCTGCAGAGGAAATCTGCAAGAAACAACTCTACAAGGTGATGGACCAGATTGTCAAGACGGATGTCGACGACGAGGAGATTGCACCTTTCATGCAGGATATCAGTCGTTACTTCGAGTATATCGACAAGGAGGAACTGATTAAGAAGATTGTCTCGTTGGAGTTTGGCAAGTTCTTGGCTTATTATGCTGAAGCACCAGAAATTGAGGCCGTAGTGCCAGACAAAAAGGAGAAGAAGCCTCAGAGCGACAAGCAAAAGCTGCAGAACAAAGCACAGAAAGGCTACAAGCGGCTCTTCATCAATCTGGGCAAACGCGATGGTTTCTATCCAGGCGAGTTGATGCAGACATTGAATCGTTTCGTAGGTGGTCGCCAGGAGGTTGGACACATCGACCTACTCGACACAATCTCTTATTTTGAGGTGCCTGAAAAGGATGCCAAGAAGGTGATGATTCAGCTGTCTGGTATCCGCTATAAAGGCAGAACCGTTCGTTGCAACGATGCTGATGAAGGATTCCCAGAAGGCAAGTCAAGCAAATCATCCTCAAAGCCCAAGCATCAGAAGAAAGAAAGTTGGCGAGACTTGATAAACTCGAATGAAGGTCGCAAGAAAAAGTCCCAACGTGGATTCAAAGGTGAAGAGCCTGACTTCAGCGAAGAAGGCTGGGCCATGCGGAAACCTCGCAAGAAGAAGAAATAATAAGAAAGCCTCGCGATTGGCGAGGCTTTTCTTTTATTCGTTGGCATTCTCCATTTCCTTTAAACTTGTCTCCAGTTCAAGTTTCTTCTGCTCTGCAAAAGACTCGTCAACACTATTGTTGATGCTCTGGCAGACATTCGCTGCAAACTGCTGGGCCTCGCTAACCAAATGATCCCATTGTTCTTTTGAGATACCTGTTTCCAACATCTCGCGAGTGATACCATATTTTACAAGACCATAAACGAAGCCTGCGTTAAAATTGTCGCCAGCACCTATGGTACTTACCGTCTCGGTCTGTTCCACAGGATATTGCAAACTCTGCCCACCAACTCCTCGCACCTCCAGTGGTTCTGGTCCCTGTGTATAGATAAAGTTTTTGCAGTAGAAAGATATCTCTGAACGATACACTTTTTCAGCATCCTGCATGTCGAACATAACCTCAAAATCCTCCTTACTACCCCTTACAACGGTGGCTAGTTCAAAGTTCTCCAGGATATTGGGTTTTACCTTCATCAACTCATGACGATGGGAGGAGCGATAGTTCACATCATAGTATAATATGGCACCACGCTCATGGGCAAAAGTCAGGAATGCAGCCATTTGCTCACGAATCACAGGATTAATAGCATAGAAAGAGCCATACATCACAATATCATCGGGCTGGATATCGGGATAGATCATTTCCAGACGATCATGAGGATGATCCTTATAGAAAATGTATTCTGCATCGTTATGTTCATTGAGGAATGCCAAAGAGATGGGTGATTTTGATTCCGGATAAACGCTCACACTACTGGCATCAACATGATTTTCCTCCAGAAAACTGATGACACGTCGGCCCACCCGGTCATCACCTGTCTCACTAATTAAAGCTGTCGGCAAACCAGTACGTCCCAAGGAAATTACTCCATTAAAAGTGGAGCCTCCTGGAACAGCTCCGATTGGATGGTCGTTTTTAAAAATGATATCGAGAATGGTTTCTCCTATTCCTATTACTTTTCTCATATTCTTCTGTTTTGACCGCAAAGTTACGAAAAATATTCGTAACTTTGCAAGCGAAATGACAAAATATAACACATATACTCTCGAAAACGGACTTCGGGTAATACACCTACCGTCAACCTCACAGGTAGTTTATTGTGGCTACCAGATAGCAGCTGGCACCCGCGATGAGCGCTCGGGCGAAGAAGGATTGGCTCATTTCTGCGAACACATGACCTTCAAAGGTACCCAACGGCGCCATGCCCTTCAGATCATCAATGCCCTTGAAGGTGTGGGTGGCGAACTAAATGCCTTTACCAACAAAGAAGACACTGTGTTTTATGCCGCTATCTCCAAAGAACATTTCCCCAAAGCCGTTGACTTACTGACAGATATTGTCTTCCACAGCACCTATCCACAACATGAGATTGAAAAAGAGGTGGAAGTCATCTGCGATGAAATTGAGAGTTACAATGATTCGCCAGCAGAACTGATTTACGACGAGTTTGAGAACATTCTCTTCGAAGGACATCCTCTAGGGCACAACATCCTAGGACAGGCAGAACACATCCGTACTTTCACCACAAATGACGCTTTGCGCTTTGTACGCCGTTGCTATCGTCCTGACAAGGCCGTCTTCTTCGTTTATGGCGATATTGATTTCAAGCGACTGATAAAGACGTTGAAGAATGCGGATCTTCCTGAGAAATCGGATAGTCAGAGTAAGCCCAATCTTTTGAAAGAACCAGAATCATCTATCGATCAGACCATCACTCATCATCGTGGCACTCATCAGGCCCATGTGATGATTGGTACACGTGGCTACCGTTACGATGATCCACGACGTTTGAAGCTATACCTATTAAATAATATAATAGGTGGTCCTGGCATGAATGCACGTTTGAACCTTTCCCTTCGAGAACGTCGAGGATTGGTCTATACTGTTGAGAGCACAATGGTATGTTATGGCGATACAGGCCTCTGGAGCATCTATTTTGGATGTGACCATCATGATGTGAAGCGTTGTCTACGACTGGTCAGGACAGAGCTCGACCGTATGATGCAGAAACCATTGAGTGCACGCCAGCTCTCAGCTGCCAAGCGCCAGCTGAAAGGTCAGATAGCCATTGCCTGCGACAACCGTGAACAGTTTGCCCTCGACTTTGGCAAGAGCTATTTACACCATGGACAGGAGCGCAATCTTGAAGCACTTTATCGACATATTGACACCATCACTGCCGAGGAGATACTACAAACGGCCTGCGAGCTATTCGCTGCAGACCGCCTGACAACTTTGATATTCAAATAAATCTGTTTCAACGAGACAAAACATCATGGACATCATCGATCGTACGATCGAATGGTCCTGTATGCTCTAACTTAAGCGTACACATGGCAGCAGCAAAACGTCCGCTCTCCTCATACGACATTCCCTTGGCACGAGCATAAAGGTAACCAGCACTATATGTGTCGCCACAACCTGTAGCATCTACCAACTTGCTTGGTGGGTAGGCTGGCGTTTCGTAGAACTTACCCTCGGCATAGATGATAGAGCCCCCTCCACCAAGGGTTACAATGACTTCACGCACACCCCAGGCATGAATCTGTTCTGCAGCCACAAAGGGATCGGTAATATCCGTCAGCGTCTGACACTCCCATTCGTTAACCTTTAGGATGGCTGTATGTTTCAAGAGTCTGAGCTTGTCGTTCCATTCCGTAGAATACACTTGTTCTCCCTTTACATACCTCATATAACCCTGTACATCTATCGACACGTCACCCTTGGTGGCAAGATATTCCACCACCTCTGGGGCAAAGTCGTCAGCCAACAAAGTGCCAAGATGGAACACACGAGCCTCAATGCCCTCCAGCTGCTCAATCGTAAAAGGAGCTGACTTGGCAAGTACACGCTGGGTACGGTTGTCCATGTTCTTGCCATACTTATTCTCAAAGAACACATTATCAGGGCTTTCGAAGGACTTCACACTGACACCTGCCTCACGGAGCCTCTCCACCTCTGACATCATCTCTCTACTCACGGAAGTGACCAATTGGAAATCAACGTCATGAGGTAAAGCCTGAAAAGCCCATGCTACATAGTAGGCAGAACCGCCTGCACTATAGACGGTATTGGGAGGATCCTGCGTGATGATCCTATCGCGTGTTATGTGTCCAATACAACAAATCTCTGTCATTATATCGACATTTTATAGATATTAATCGATGGTTTCTGGTGCAAAGATACTATTTTTTACCGAAAAGTTTTGTTTTATCGAAAAAATATCTTATCTTTGCAACAGAATTATTCGTTACTACTAATATAATTAATGATTAAACGAATTTGTCTTTGGAGCTTCCTGCTCTGGATGCTGGTGCTTACGTCAGGTGCGCAGACTACGTACGACGTAACTTTAGCAGGTGCCGTTGGCGATGGACGGACTGATGACGCCCAGGCCATTCAGCGTGTTATCGACCGTTGCTCCGAAGAAGGTGGTGGCAGAGTTCTGCTACCTCGCAACCATACTTTCCTGGCTGGTCCAATCCAACTGAAAAGCAATGTAGAACTTTATCTGGAGGCTACAGCCACACTGAAGGCCAATCCCGACGAGAGCATTTATCACCTGAGCGCTTTTGGCGAGAACCGTGGCGAGGGAATGCTCTGGCTCTGGGCCGATGATGCTGAGAACATCACCATTGCCGGCAAGGGTACCATCCACGGTAATGGCATCGCCTTCATGGGTGCAGAATTGGAGGACAGCTACGAGCTGAAACCATTGGCAGATCAGACTTTCGATCCTCGTCCACATGTGCTGACACTAACTAATGTTCGCAACCTGACGATTCGCGATGTAACGATTAAGGAGGGAGCCTACTGGACAGTACATCTCGTTGGCTGTAACGAGGCGGTTATCGACGGCATCAACCTGCTCAATAACCTGAAGATCCGTAATGGCGACGGCATCGATCTCGACCACTCGAAGAACGTACGCATCGCCAATTGTCATATCACTTCTGGCGACGACTGTATCTGTCTGAAGAATCGTCGCGAAACAGAGCGTTATGGTTCTTGCCATGACATTACAGTTACCAACTGCGTGATGTCATCACGTTCATGTGCTATTAAGATTGGTAGTGAGAACATGGACTCTATCTACAACGTCGTTTTTGATAACTGTATCATCACAGGTTCCAATCGAGGTCTGGGCATTCAGAACCGCGACGAGGGAACTGTGACCGATGTCATCTTCTCAAACATTCAGCTTGACTGTCGGCTATGGAGCGATGTATGGTGGGGGAAGGCTGAGCCTATCTACGTAACAAGTTACCCCCGTGCCAATGGTAACCATAAGGATGCAAACTGGCGTTTCCCCAAAGGACAAATTGAAGGCAAATGTGGCGAGGTGAGCCGTATCTACTTCAATAACATCACCTCAACTAGTGAGAATGGCTGTTTTGTAGGAGGCGATGTAGCAGGCAAAGTAAAAGATATATATTTTAATAATGTACGCGTAAGACTTTTGGGCGATGGACCATTGAGTATGGACAAACGTCCCTGTAAAGGCGAAGGATTCATCAAGGCCAGTCGAGACGAGTTACAGAAGATGGCCGTTCCCCTCATAACAGAGAATGCTGAAGTGCAGATAAACAACTAATATATAACAACAATTTTTTTACTAACTCAAATAAATAATTATGCAAAAGATCCTAAATCTCAAACAAGGAATGCAGAAGACCATGTTCTTCGTGTTCTTTCTGTTGTGCAGTACAGTGATGCTGGCACAGAACAAGGTGTCGGGAACTGTACTGGACGCTACTGGTGAGCCTCTGATCGGCGTAAGCGTTCTGGAGGCAGGAACCTCTAACGGTGTTGTTACCGATTTCGACGGTAATTTCACATTAGCTGTCAAGCAGGGTGCTCAGCTTACCTTCTCTTATGTAGGCTACACCTCACAGACTCTCGCAGCTAAAGACGGCATGACAGTAACTCTTCAGGAGGACAACACCGTACTGAATGAAGTGGTTGTTGTAGGTTATGGTACCATGCGCCGTAAGGACGTGACTTCGTCTATCACCACTGTAAAGGCCGAAGACCTGAACAGAGGTGTGTTCTCTGATCCCGCCTCTATGTTGCAGGGTAAGGTAGCCGGTCTGGTTGTTACAACCTCTGGCGACCCCAACGGTTCTCCTTCCATCACACTCCGTGGTGCTTCTTCACTGCGTAGTGGTGCTATGTCACCTTACTACGTAATCGATGGTATCCCTGGTGTGGACATCTCGATGGTGGCTCCAGATGATATTGAGAGCATTGACGTACTCCGTGACGCTACTGCTACAGCCATCTACGGTTCTAAGGCAGCCAACGGTGTGATCATCATCACCACTAAAAGTGGTGGCAAGTCTGAGCGTGTTAATGTCAGCTACAATGGCTATCTGGCTATCGACAACATCGCCAAGAAGCTCGACATCGCAACAGCCAGCGATATCCGTAACTATGTAAAGGCCAACAATCTTGACTATGGTTACGATAACGGTGCCAGCACAGACTGGCAGGATGAGGTGCTCCGTACAGCCGTCAGCCACAATCACAACGTGTCTATTAACGGTGGTTCGGAGAAGACCAAGTACATGGCCAGCGTGAACTACTCTGACCGTCAGGGTGTCATCAAGGGTTCATACAACCATCGTCTGAACGTTCGTTCACTAGTTTCTACCAAGGTGCTGAAGGATCGTCTGGAACTCTCTGCAGGCTTGAACTCTATGTATGGTAAGTTCGTTGGTGTTCCCATGAACAATGAGGGTGCATCTGTACTCGATGCCATGAACTACTTCTCTCCGCTGAATCCTGTTAAGGATCAGAATGGCAACTGGTTTAAGGGCTCTGGCTCTAAGAACTACAACCCCCTGTCACTGATCAATGAGGATACTTCCGAGAACATATGGAAGCGCACTCAGGTTATCACCAAGGGCTCTTTGAAGATTATCGAGGGTCTGGTATTGAATGCCAACTACTCATTCAACCACTACCAGCGTACTTATAGTGCTTATGACACTCACAACACTCAGCTCGAGGGTGTCAGTGCCTATAATGGTCGTGCTGACCGCAGCACCTGGTTCGGCCATGAGAATCTGTTTGAGATCTTCGCCAACTACAACCAGACCTTTGCCGATGTACATAGCATCGCTCTGATGGCAGGTTATTCTTGGGAAGAGAAGGTGAATGGCGACGGCTTCGGTCTGATCGTTCATGATTTCTATGATGACTATCTGAAGTGGAACAACCTGAGTTATGCCAGCACCATCGACGGTATTGCCAACGGTGTGGTAAGCGGCACCAAGGAGACTGTCCGCAACATCTCTTTCTACGGTCGTGCAAGCTACTCTTTCGCTGGTAAGTATATGTTGCAGGCTACCATCCGTCGTGATGGTTCTTCCGTATTCGGTCCTGACAATCGCTGGGGTACCTTCCCCTCTGTTTCTGCAGCTTGGAACATCACTGAAGAGAACTTCATGAAGAATCAGAACTTCTTCTCTAACTTGAAGCTCCGTGCCGGTTATGGTGTTTCTGGTAATGCCATGGGCTTCGGTGCCTATACTGCCTATGCTACCTATGGTGCATCTGGTTTCTTTGATTACAATGGTAAGAGCTGGCGCACACTGGCAGCAACCAAGAATGCTAACCCCGATCTGAAGTGGGAGAGCACAGGCATGCTAAACATCGGTATCGACTTCGGATTCCTGAAGAACCGCATCAATGGTACCATCGAGTTCTATAACAAAAAGACTAAGGACCTGATCTGGGACTATCCCGTATCTACCAACATCTATCCGATGGGTACTATCGCTGCCAACGTTGGTGAAATCACCAATACTGGTGTTGAGTTCACTATTAATATCGACGCCATCCGCACGAAGGACTTCAACTGGATGACCACGATCAACCTGTCACACAACAAGAATACTGTTAACAAGCTGTCAAACGACAAGTTCGAAGTAGGTACCTTCACACAGGGTGACCCGATGGTTGCAGGTGTATCTTCTAACGGTTATACACAGCGTATCATCGAGGGTGAGCCTCTCGGAACTTTCTATACCTACGAGTTTGCAGGCTACGACGCTAATGGTAAGTCTACCTATTACGTTCGCGACGAAGTGACTGGTGAGCGCACTGGTGAGGTTACCAACGAGCCTGCTTTCAAGGATCGTACCATTACTGGTTGCGCACAGCCTAAACTGAACCTCGGTTGGAACAACACCTTCAGCTATAAGAACCTCAGCGCTTCACTGTTCTTCACAGGTGTCTTTGGCAACAAGATCTACAACGGTTCACGTGCCAACTACTCCAGCCCTGAGATGTTTGCTAACGGTAAGAACGTGCTGAAGGAGTTCATCACCGACCGTCCTGCTACCGACAACCTCCCGAACTATCCCTCTGACCGCTACTTGGAGAATGGCTCTTACTTCCGTCTGTCATCTCTGACCATCGGTTATACCTTTGATAAGCTCGGCGACTGGCTCCAGAGCTTGCAGGTCTATGCTACTTGCAACAACGTATTCACCATCACCAGCTACAAGGGTCTTGATCCTGAGGTGAACATGGGTGGTATTGATCCTGGTATCGACTATCGTTGGAGCACTTATCCTCATACCCGCACCATCATGGTTGGCACAAAGATTAATTTCTAATTACTTAATCGGAATAAGAATATGAAAACAAATATAAAGAGACTATTCCTGGCCGGCCTTGCTGCAATGGCTGTCGGCTGTACAAATTTGGATGTGGATGTGGATTCCCAATACACGGAATATCCGACAAACGACATCGCAGTAGAGGCTAAGATGGCCGATATCTACTACCATTTCAGTGGCGTTCTTGGCCGTCGTTACATGGAGCAGATGTGTCTATCCAGTGATGAGTGGACAGCAGCTTCTTATGGTGGTGGTTGGTACGACGGTGGTGCTTACGCTCACCCCGCACTTCACAACTATACCTTTGAGGATGCCACACTCGACTGGTTCGGCACTGTTACCGAGGGTATCTCTAAGGCCAACAAGGCTATTGTCGACCTGGGTGGTAGCGAGGCTGGCGCAGCTATCGCACCTGCTCGTGCTATCCGTGCTTATTTCCACTGGATCATTATGGACCTCTGGGGCGATGTGCCCATCCTCGACCGTATTCCTGAGGATGGCGAGACCATCGATCGTAAGCCCCGTGCTGAAGTGGCAAGGTGGATTGAGTCTGAGTTGCTCGCTGCTATTCCTGACCTGACAGAGGAGGTTAGTGCCAACACCTATGGCAAACCGACCAAGTGGATGGCCAAGGCTCTACTCGCTAAGCTTTATATCAACTGGGCCGTTTACACTGCCTCTGCTGTAGAGAACTACGATGCTGCTTCTGCCAAGAACGAGAAGCTGGCTGATTGTATCGCTCAGTGTAACGATATCATCAACTCTGGTAAGTTCAACCTCGGTTCGATGTCTTATCGCGAGAAGTTCTCTTATAACAATGGTCCTCAGGTAGAAGACTTCATCTACGCTATGCCTTATGACACCAATACACGTCAGGGTATGCAGTATGGTCGTAGCCGCTGCTGGAAGAACATTAAGAAGATGGCTCCCAGCTACTTCGGAATGGCTCTCTCACAGTCGGGTGGTGGTTACATCACTATGACTCCAGAATTCGTGAAGAAGACCTTTATCCTGAAGGGTGACGAGCGCAACAAGTGTGTGATTGGTCTGTCAAGCAACCTTGATGACTATCGCTATGTTGAGGGTCAGGACGAGAACACCGTTTATGTCTACAATCCCTCTAACCTGCAGATGACCAATACGGTTGCTCTGATTGCAGGTGCAGGTAGCGATCCTCTGAAACTGAAGGTGAACGTGACACTGGCTACTGCCGACGATCCTACACTTGACGTAGGCGATAACAACAATGGTTATTGTCAGGGTTGCCGCTCAGTGAAGTGGTATGTCATCGACGACGACTTCATGAATGGCCGTAACCAGTCTAACGACGTGCCCATCTTCCGTTTCGCAGACGTGCTGCTGATGAAGGCCGAGGCCCTTACCCGTCAGGGACAGGGTGGTGCCAAGGAACTTTTCAACCAGATCCGTTCTTATGCAGGTGCTCCTGTCATCAATGGAGAGCCTACACTTGAAGAGATCTACGACGAGCGTGGCCGTGAGTTCTTCGATGAGAACTGGCGTCGTAACGACATGATCCGCTTCGGACACTTTGAGGATGAGTACTTCCCTCACTACAAGAATTTCCCAACGGCTCGCTTCGACAAAACCTGTCGTATCGCTCCGATCCACAAGGACATCCTGAATCTGAATCCTACATGGAAGCAGAATGCAGGTTATTAATTGGAAGTTTCTGTAACTACTCTTATTACCAAGGCAGCCATTGTATTGGCTGCCTTGACTTTTTTTCAACGAAAAACGTCTGTTTTCTATGTTAAATATGTTAAAACGAGCGATGTAAAGATTCTAATTTAAAGAAAAAAGTGTATTTTTGCAGAGTACTGACATAGATAATATGCTAAAGCTGCCTAAAACAATCAATAGAATTCTATCTGTCAGACTGAGCCTTATGATAGTTTGCGAGATAGCTTTTTTGCTCACGGTTGCCCTGATTGTGATGTTTCATTACTCACGTCAAGCCCTGAGAGAAGAAGCCATGCACAATGCAGAGTTGACGTTGGAAGGCACTGTACAGCATATTGACAACATCCTGCTGAGCGTAGAACAGTCGGCAGGAAACATCTACTGGGAACTGCTGGCGCATGTCGACGATCCTGATTGTATGTATGCCTACAGCCGCAGAATCGTGGAGTGTAATCCTTATATCGATGGTTGTGCCATTGTGTTCAAACCTAATTATTATCCAGGGCGAGAACTCTTCATGGCTTACGTTCACCGCAAACATATTAATAAGACTACAAACGAGGAGGAGGAACTGGAGATCAAGGAAACCTTCACCAATCGTCCTTATACAGAACAGGTGTGGTATACCCAACCTATGGAGACAGGACGTGCCTGTTGGATTGATCCGCTAAAAAATGAAGATACAGAGGGAGAACCTCTTACCACCTTCTGTCTGCCAATCTACGACCGAAGCATGGAGTGTGTGGGTGTCGTTGCCATCGATCTGCCCATTGAATTGCTCTCACAGATTGTCCTTGCAGCCAAACCTTCTGTCAATGGTTACAGCACCCTCATTGCCCGAAATGGTTCTTTCATCGTTCACCCTGACCCAGAAAAGCTGTCTCACCAAACGGTATTCGTACAGATGGAACATGGTGCCGATCACTCCGTACTAGAGGTTGCCGAAAACATGGTGGCAGGAAAGACTGGCGAAAAGGCCTTCCGCATGAATGGCCAAGATTGGCATGTATTCTATAAGCCTTTCATGCGCGCAGAGGTACCAGGACGCTCTATGGAAAACCTTGGCTGGAGTATTGGTGTTGTATATCCTGAAGATGACATCTTTGGTGATTATAACAAATTACTCTATTATCTGCTTGCCATCGCCTTTGTCGGGTTGTTAGTTTTCTTCGTGCTTTGTCGCCTTTTCACTCACCGCCAACTGTTGCCACTCAACATGCTGACTCACTCCGCCCAACGTATTGCAGAGGGACATTACGATGAGTCGATTCCTAATGCACAAAGCCAGGATGAGATTGGTCAGCTGCAAAACCACTTCCAGCAGATGCAGCAATCACTGGCAGTACAAATCGGAGAATTAGAGAAACTATCAACCACTCTCAAGGAACGCACAAAAGTATTGCGAAAAGCCTACGAAAAGGCACAGGAGGCTGATCGAATGAAGACATCGTTCCTCCACTACATGACCAACCAGATGACAGAGCCATCGGATGCCATCGACAAGAGCGTCTCAGAGCTTTGTAATAACTACAACAGCATCACACTAAAAGAAGCTAATCGCGAGGTGGATATGATTCAAAAGCAAAGCCATACCATCATCGATGTGCTGAACCATATGTTGTATGCTGCTGATAACGATACAGGAAAGGAGGTAGCCCATGAGTAAGATTAAGCGCAGCCTTTCCTTAAAACTCAGCCTCGGCATTGTGCTGTTGGCAGCACCCACATTCGTTTTAGCCCTGGGTATTCTGTTCCTCCAATCGCGATATTTCATTCGCCAGGAGGCCACGGAACGTGCTACAAGTATGCTTAGTTTGACAATACAACGTGTCAGGAACTATATGAGTGCAGTGGAGACTTCGACCAATTCCAATACGTGGCTGATTGAGGAAAACTTCAATCCCGACTCACTACTTGCCATCTCCCACCGTATCGTTCGACTTAACCGTCACGCACAAAGCTGTTCCATTAGTGTCGAACCAGGTTCCTTTCCTCAATACGGACGCTATTTCTCCGTCTATGCAGTAAACGAAGGCGATACTATCATCTCTGTCCGCGAGACGGAATACGATTATTTCGAGAAATTCTGGTACAGAAATCCTGTTGATTCTGGCAAGGCCTGCTGGGTAGATCCCTTCTATGAACATTCAGAAGGTCTGATAGACCAAAACGAAGCCTTTGCCACCTACTGCAAACCTTTCTATCAAAAGGGAGGCAAGGTTGCGGGTGTCATCTCCGTCGACCTTTCTTTCAGCAAATTGGCAGAGACCATCAGTAGTACTAACCAAACCTATCCTAACGCCTATTTCATGCTCCTCGGAGGTGACGGACGCTACTTCATCCATCCTGATACCACTCGCCTTTTTAGGAAGACCATCTTCAACGAGGCTGACCCTAACGAGCATGCCGATTGGATAGCCTTAGGATATGAAATGACAGCAGGCAAACAAGGTAACGCACATATTATCGTCAATCATCAGGTCTGTCACGTGTGTTATGGTCCCGTACCTGGCACCAACTGGAGCCTCGCATTAATCTGTCCAGACGGCGATATACTGAAGAACTACCACGAGCTCATCTATATCATTATTGCCCTTATCGTTATTGGACTGCTGATTATCCTGTGGCTTTGCAATAGAGTTGTGAGTCAAGCCATCCTTCCTCTCAACCAACTGCTCAACATGTCGCAGAAGATTGCAGATGGCCATCATGAAGAAGTGATTCCTATCTCAAATCGTCTGGATGTCATAGGCCAACTGCAGAATAGCTTTGCCATGATGCAGGAGTCACTCCAAATCCACATGGGCAGCATCCGCCAAACTACTAAAGAAACCCAGAAGCGTAATGAGGAGTTGGTACGCGCCATGAAAATGGCAGAGGTAGCTGTAAAGCAGAAGACTCTGTTCATTCAGAACGTGTCGCACCAGATTCGAACACCACTGAACATTATTCAGGGCTTTGCAAATGTGTTACGCGATAGCCTCTCACCTTCCGAAAAAGAGAAGAACGCGCTTTCAGAAGAGGAATTGGCAAACATCACTGAGATGATGAAACATAACGCCAGCCACTTAAACCGTATGGTGCTAATGCTCTACGATAGTTCGGAGATTGGAACTTCCAAGGAAGTGCTGAGCCACAGAAACGATCAGGTATCATGCAACGAACTGGCTCGCGAGTGTATCAGTTTTACCTATAGTCACTTCCCTAACCTATCCATACGTTTCGAGACAGAACTATCCGATGCGGAATGCATCCAGACCAACCATCTCTATCTGATGCGTACACTTCGCGAACTGCTTTACAATTCCGCCAAATACTCTGATGGCAAGCATATTACGCTGTATGTATCTCAGACAGAAACTACTATCCGCTTCATTGTGGAGGATGTGGGACCCGGTTTGCCAAAAGACTTACAGGACCTGATTTTCAAGCCCTTCATTAAAGTCGATGACTTGTCAGAGGGTCTTGGACTAGGCTTGCCTCTATCCAAACGCCATGCCATCAGCCTTGGTGGCGACCTCCTTTTCGACACTACCTACACCAAAGGCTGTCGTGCCATCATAGAAATACCGAAATAGAGTGTGATTTCTCGGAAATAATCACTATCTTTGCACCCAAAAAGCAAGAGAAGATGAAAGACTGTATACTGATTCTGAGTGGAGGTATGGACTCCACTACCTTATTATATGATTATCAGGAGCGTATCGCTCTGGCTATCTCGTTCGATTATGGCTCTAACCACAATGCCAAGGAGATTCCCTTTGCCAAGTATCATTGCGAGAAGTTGGGCATCCGCCATTTGGTGATACCTCTCGAATTTATGAGCCAATACTTCCGTAGTTCGCTACTTTCAGGCGATGAGGCTATCCCTGAGGGTCATTATGCCGATGAGAATATGAAGTCTACTGTAGTACCTTTCCGCAATGGTATTATGTTGGCGATCGCTACAGGAATGGCTGAGAGCAACGATCTTCAATACGTGATGATGGCCAATCATGGAGGCGATCATACCATCTATCCTGATTGTCGCCCTGAGTTTGTGGAGTCTTTTGATGCTGCTGCCCATGCTGGCACCTATAATGGGGTAAGATTGCTTTCACCTTATTGTAATATGACGAAGGGTGAGATTGCTGCTCGAGGTAAGGCTTTGGGCATCGACTACAGCAAAACTTGGTCGTGTTATCGTGGTGGCGATAAGCATTGTGGTAAGTGTGGCACTTGCGTAGAGCGTAAGGAAGCCCTTGCTGAAGCAGGTATCCCTGATCCAACGGATTACGAATAAACACATATTATATAATATAAGCCAGTAAATACGTTGTTTACTGGCTTTTTTGTGCGCTTTTGCGACAGATATTTAGGGCACTTTTATCCTTTGTCGCAAATCAGCTTCTGTGTCGCATGCTTTCCACCCAAATCTGAAGTAATTATTTGGAATATGCCCAAAACCGTCGTACCTTTGCAACATCAAAAGTAAAATAGTAACAATTTAAATTATAGAAAGGAAACAAATTATGGCAGAGAATGTAACCCCAGTAGTACTCGCAATTGACGGGTTCGCAGAGAGAGAAGTAATGATGGTAGACTACAAGTTCGGTCAGGCTACCGATCGTGAAGGACAGATCGCAGGTATTCCCCGTGGTGGAAAGGTAAACGTCCGTGTGAAGGCCATGAACGATGGCAACAACGAGCTGATAGCCTGGATGCTCGACCCCACAAGTCCCAAGAATTTCTCAGTGAAGTTCGTGAACACCGTAGACGGTGCATCCATGAAGGAGCTGAAGGGCACCAACACCTATTGCATCAACTATGTTGAGAAGTGGGAAGATGGTCAGCAGCATTATGAGGAGATCGAGATCGTATGCCAGAAGCTCGAGAACGGCCCAGTAGGCTACGATAATCCTTGGAAGTAATTTCATAATAACACAATCTTTATTGACAAATATGGCGTCTCAGTTTGAGACGCCTTTTTACTTTTGTGTATGGACATCATCTGTGATATGCCAAGGACTTTTGACAATTTGTGATTATTCAAAAATATGCTCTGAGATAAAATGGTGAATAATGGCTTAAACCTTTTTTTATTCTGTCTCGATGTTCAAAGTATCATCGAACACGAAGGGAGGACGGAAGTCATCAGCGTCCAATGAAAGGTGGACGTTCTTGAAGTGGATGCCATCAGCATGGCGCACGAAGAAACCCCAGGCTGGGAGCTCGCCAAACATGGTGAACTCAGGATATTTATTGATTTGCTCTGGCACATCCTTCAGTCGCCAAAGGGGTATGTAAGCCATACCTTTCGAGGCACGACCAGGATAGCGGATGTGGATATTTTCGAGCGTGATGTTTTCGATTCTGTTGTCAGGAATGCCACAAATGCTGCTGGGGAAGGGATTGTGGAAGAAGTCCACCTCAGGACCTCGTAAGTCGTAAGCTTCATCAGGACGACCAAAAGGCACCTCGCACTTAAAATCGCGAATGATAATATTCCTCAGCGAACCCTTTCTGTTGCCAGCCCTCTGCCCTAGGCGGAGGAAGATGGGATTGCCTGTGTTTTTGGCCTCAATGCGCTCCACGAGGATGTCATCAATCTGAGCACCATCCACACTCTCGATGGCGATGGCGGAGCGGAAGGTATCAAACACTCGGATGTCGCTGATGCGGATATGGCGGAAACCACCCCAGGAGGCCGATCCAAACTTAATGGCTGAGGCACTACTGCGAATCTCGCAATAGCGGATGGTGATGCTATCGTTTTGACTCTCAGGGTTGTAGCTCTTTAAACAGATGCCATCATCGGCACTATTCACATCACAACGCTCCACCAAAACCTGCTGACAATCAGTAAGATCGATGCCATCATTATTCCAGAAAGCACGATTACAGACATCCAGTCCTCGAAGTATCATCTCGCGACATTCATGGAATGAAAGACCCCAACCAGCACTATTGCGCAAGTGGACTCCCTCGATGCGAACATCCTGACAATCTACAAAGTTAAATAAGGTGGGGCGAGCTAACTCGCTGGGGCGATGGCGCTTGGTGTTATAATGTTCATCGACGAGCTCGCCCGTATGGTGCAGACTATCGATGGTGAGGGCCAATTCGAGTCCTTGTCCGTCGATAGTGCCTGAGCCGGTAATGGCGATATGGTGGGCTTGCTTGGCGATGATGAGTCCCAACTGCGATTTGTCATTTCGTTCATCGCCAGCCAACTGCTTGGTTTCCAGACGGATATAGTCATAAGGCGAGGTGCTGCCCAGAATCACAGCGCCTTCTTCCAGATGAAGTTCAACACCAGTTTTCAACTCCAGCTGTCCTGTATGGTATTCGCCCTTGGGAAATGTAATTCGCCCTCCGCCTTTACTGGAAACTTGATCTATCAATGCTTGAAGATCAGAAGTATTCATCTCAGGACGAGCGATACGGTTTTCTTGTGCCAAAGCTATTATCGACATTGACAACAGAGACACTATGAGGATCATTGCTTTAGATTTCATTCCTTTGTTATTGGTGGCAAAGGTAGTAAAAAAAAGGCACGAATTACACGAATTACACGAAAATTTGATTATCTTTGCAGCATGAAACTAAAAACTAACATTTTAACCTTATGCTTGCTGCTTTGGGCGATGGTGAGCAGGGCGCAGGTTTGGCAATATGTCGATCCGTGTATTGGAAGTGAAGGTGTGGGGCGAACATTCCCTGGGCCAGCGATGCCCTTTGGGATGTGCAAGCCTGGACCCGACTGTACTATCAAGCCCAATGCTGGTTGGGCTCCGATGCCCGAAGTGGTTACAGGATTCTCGCAAACCCACGTGAGTGGCACTGGTGGCGGACAGAAGTATGGCAATGTGCTCATCCAGCCTTTTATTAGAGGTGAGAAGCTAGAGGTGAGTGGTGAGAGAGATAATTATGAGCAGAAACGTGTAAGCGAGGATTTCGCCTTGGGATATTATACGACGACTTTCGAGAATGGCATTCGTACTGAGATTACCACCTCTGAGCGATGTGCCTTCTACAGGATTCATTATCCTACGAATGGTTCACTCTTCATCGATGCAACCCATTACTTGGGCAAGAACCCCTTACCAGATCGCAGAGAGCAACAGCAGTTTATTGGTGGCGAGGTGGAAGTGGTGAACAACCATGAGGTTCGAGGCTACACTCGTGTAAGAGGTGGATGGAACAATGGCGATGCCTATACGGTTTACTTCTGCGTGGTGAGCGATAAGCCCTTCAAGCAGAAAAACGAGAACATCGTGGCATTCGATGACACCTTATTAAATATAAAGGTGGGCATATCGTACGTCAGCGAGCAACAAGCCAAGCGAAACATACCCGATTGCGACTTCGACACCCAATTGTCAAAGCTCCGCAATAGTTGGGAAAGCCTTCTGAGTCGTATTCAGATCAAAGGCTCAGAGGTTGACAAGCACATGTTCTATACGGCCCTCTATCACACGATGATTATGCCTGTGGACAAGTCGGGCGAGAATCCCAAGTGGACAGAAAAGCCTTACTACGATGATTACTACGCCATCTGGGACACCTATCGCTCCTCGTCGCCACTCATCACTTTGATCGATCCCAAGCGCGAGGCGGATATCGTAAATTCGCTGCTAAACATCTATAAACGAGAAGGTTACATGCCCGATGCTCGTAGTGGAGATTGCAACGGAAGAACCCAAGGCGGCTCGAATGCAGAGGTAGTCATCGCTGATGCCTTCGTGAAAGGCGTTGAGGGCATCGATTACGACTTTGCCCTCAAGGCGATGCTGAAGGATGCGGAGGTAGATCCTGGGGCTGACCACGAAAAGCACGGACGAGGCGGCCTTCACGAATACCTAAAGTATGGCTACTTGCCCTATGGCATCGACAGAGCTGGTACGCGAACCATAGAATATGCCTACGATGATTATTGTATCGCGCTGGTATCCAAAGGCTTAGGTCGTATGGACATCTATGAGCGCTACTTGAAACAATCAGAAAACTGGAAACATCTCTGGCGATCGGACTACGAATGGGATGATGTGAAAGGCTACATCATGCCCAAGGATGCTGAGGGCCATTGGCTCGACTCTGTGCCCTGGGGTAAGTCAAAAGTGTTCCATCCGCAAATTCCCTATACCCCCATCACGAAGGTGGCGCCTTGGTATCTGCCTTGGTGGAGCACCTTCTTCTACGAAGCCCTCTCAGCAGAGTATTCACTCAGCATTCCCCACGATGTGCCAGGACTCATCGAGGCTTGTGGCGGACCAGATACCTTCCGCAAGCGATTGGATATGTTCTTCGAGCGGAAGCGCTACAACGTGGGCAATGAGCCCTCATTCCTCACGCCTTGTCTTTATCACTGGATAGGTCGTCCAGACCTGACTTCCGACAGAGTGCGCCAAATCATCACAGAGAACTATAGCGACAAGCCTGACGGACTCCCTGGCAATGATGATAGTGGGGCTATGTCATCGTGGTTGGCCTTCCATATGATGGGTCTCTACCCCAACGCAGGTCAAAGCTACTATCTGCTCCATGCGCCCTTGATTCCAGAGTGGACCCTCCAACTTGCTAATGGCAAAACGCTTCATGGAGTCGTTAAGGGCAAGGGCACGCACTTTGAGAAAGTAACGCTGAATGGCAAAGTGCTCGAAGATGCTCGCCTTGAACACGCAGACCTGATGGAAGGCGGAGAGCTAATGTTTCACGTTTCATCGAAAAAGCCCCAAAAAGCGGCCTCAGACTTTACTCCGAGGAAAGTCCAGGTTTCCTCCGAGGAAAGTCCAGGTTTCCTCCGAGCAAACCGTCAGTCGTGTACACCCCTCTTCACTGGGCAGATATGTTTCACGCTCAATCAGCAATATCGCACGTGGCCCCTCGCCTATCGTTGGCAAGGCGACACACTCGTTGTAACCTGCAAGGCGACCACCTATCTAACCCCACGTTCCATCGTGGAGAGTGGCAAGGGCTTCTGTTGGGACATCCCATCGGATGGAGCCATCTATGAGGCTCAAGGCACCTTCGCCTTCATCTCGCGCCAAGCCCTCAACGACCTGAAGACCAATGGATCATTCGTCTACGATGGCATCACTTGGCGAAAGATTGATGCAACGGATGATGCTATCCACGTTCGTGCTGACATCGATTGCACAGAGATGTGGATTACACTCAAGGGAAATATCCCATTGGTAACAGAACTGCGCAACAACCCCTTAGGTATCGACTGGAAGATAGAATAATGAAACGACTACTAACAATTATTGCCTTTACTACATGGTGGGTGACGCTCTACGCCAACCCTGCTGACAACAAGGAAACCGCTGAGGCTGCCTTGGCTCAGATCAGAGCCCAGATAGCCCACGAACAGCAAACGGGCAACATCGAGAAAGAGAGTGAAGCCCGATGGCAGAAGATTCTCGCCATGAAGAACTTCTCGCTCACCAAGGAACTCGTTGAGGAGGCTGACGTGCAGATGGAATGGTTTCGCAAGAATGACCAGTGGGACAACTTCTATCGCACTTGGCAACTAAAAGCAAATTCGATGAGTTCGCTGGGAAAGCTCCAGCCGGCACTTCAGGAGACACAACGCATGCTGAGCGATGCCAAGGAACGCGACAATAAGCTGGGTAGGGCGATGGCCTACAAGCAGATAGGCATCATCTACCTGAACATGAAGCAGACGGAGCCAGCAGTAGAGGCCCTGAAACACTATGCGGAGCTGATGAAGGACGAGGATGATTTCAACTCGCTGAGTAACATCTACTATCGCATGGCCAAGGCCTACGACTACGATAAGAAGTACAAAGAGGAGTTGAAAGTAACCAACGAGTGGATGAACTTCCTGCTTACCAAAGTGGGCAAGGTGAAGAAGCCGAATGTTCGTGAATGCTTTAACTCCTGCTATCTGGCTCGAGCTGCTGCCTATATCGGACTGAACAAGTTGGAAGTGGCCAAACGTGCCCTTGACACAGCAGAGCATCACTCCCACCTGATCAACACCTCGCTCGCCCTGCACCACTATTACAAGATGCAGGCCCGCTACCAGTTGGCCAAGGGCGATGCCAACAAGGCTCTGCTCTTTACAGATAGCGTGAGAGAGGTAACCAGCGAGAAGGACGACCATACGGAGGAGGTAAGGGCTCAAGCGCTGATCTTGTTAGGACAAAGTGAGGAAGCAGCACAGATCTATCAGCAGCTTTACCATGAGAAGGACTCTGTCTTCGGACGTGATGCCCGTCAGCATTTGGACGAGTTGAACACCCTCTTCCAGATAGATGAACTCAAGACGGAACAGCAGCATGCTAAGTTAAAATACATCATCATAGCTACTGTTTCTATCGTACTGGCCCTCTTGTTGCTGATTCTCTATGGCTGGCGTACGACCATCAAGCAGAAGAAGGTGAACGAACAACTACGCTTAGCCAACGAAAGGGCTAAAGTGTCATCGAAGATGAAGAGTGAGTTCATCCGCAATATCTCACACGAGATTCGTACGCCCTTGAACATCGTATCAGGCTTTACCCAAATTCTCACCAATCCTGATATGTTTCTGGCAGAGAGAGACAAGAAGGACATACAGGAACGTGTAACGGAGAATACAGATCGTATTACCAAATTGGTGGATCGTATGCTCATGTTGAGCGATGTGAATAGTGAGGCAGAGATAGAACGCAACGACCAAACGGACATTCAGACCGTAGTATCGATGGCTATCAAGCACTCTGCCATCAACACCCATACGCTTCCTGAGAATAAAGATGCCAAAGTATCATTCCAGAGGTTCATCGATGCGAAGACCAATGCCAATACGCTGCTTACCAACAAAGTGCAAGCCTCGCGCATTCTGGCTCATCTGTTCGAGAACGCCATGAAGTTCACCAATGAAGGCAGCATCACTCTCAAGACGGAGTTGACGGATGGCAAAGTGCACTTCATCGTAGAGGACACAGGTATTGGCATCCCAGCTGATCAGGCGGAACATATCTTCGAGGAGTTCGTACAACTCGACAGTTTTACTGATGGCACAGGTATCGGACTCACTATAGCGCGCTCTGTGGCTCGACGAATGGGAGGAGAGTTGTGGCTCGACACGAGTTACACCAAGGGAGCACGCTTTGTGTTTGAACTACTAAGATAAAAAGGAAAAAAGATATGAAGCAGAGAGTTTATAATATAGTAATGGGTGTGGTGAAAGGTTTCTTACCTTTTTACCTTTTTACCTTTTTACCTTTAACATCGAAGGCCCAGACGAATGAGCAGATGGGGGGTGTATACTATGCTTATCCCATAGAGTCGGGCATCGAGAAGCCTCAGCTGCAATCAGCTCCAGAGGGTTACAAGCCGTTCTATATCTCACACTATGGCAGACATGGTTCGCGATGGGTGACAAACGATAATCGCTACATCTGGGTGAACCAGCATTTCGAGGACCAGAAGAACCTGACTCCTTTGGGCAAAAGCGTCAAGAAGCGACTGGACCAAGTCTGGAAGAACGCCAAAGGGAATGGTGGTAAGCTAACAGCCCTTGGTGCTCGTCAGCATCGGGGTATCGCCAAGAGGATGTATCAGAACTTCCCCCTGCTCTTTACTGCTGATGCCCATATCACAGCCCACTCCAGCGTAGTAGGAAGATGCAGGAGTAGTATGCTCGCTTTCTTGGGAGAATTGGTAACTCAGGGATGTTCCCAAAAGATTGAGGCCATTACTGATTCAGCGGATATGGCTTGGATAGCCTATACCTCGCCAGAGGAGAAGGCGTTGGAGAATCGCACTAATGTGCCTCTGAGGATTTCGCCTGAGAGGTTTATCAAGTCACTGTTCATAGACCCATCGAAGGTAAAGGAGCCTGTAAAGCTGCTCTTGGAAATCAACACCATTGCCTCGGATATGCAGGATGTGGAGTTGGGTGTATCGCTCTATGACATTTTCACCCCCGAGGAGATGCATGCTGCCTATGAGAAGAACAACAGAGGCATGACGATTGTTCATGGCGACGTGATTCAGAACGAAGGCATCCCAGCCCGTTGTGCCATCTCACTTTGGCAACGCATTGAGAATGATGCTGACGCAGCCATCGCACGAGGGGGCGTAGGAGCAGATCTTCGCTTCGGACATGATTCAAACCTCTATCGATTGCTCACGTTGATGGGCATAGAGCTTCGAGGCGAGGAATACAATTATATGGACGAGATTCTGCCTATGGCAGCTAATCTGCAAATGGTGTTCTATAGAGGTGAGAAGCTAGAGGTGAGTGGTGAGAGAAATGATGAAGTTCTTGTGCAACTACTTCTCAATGAGAAATCGATAGGTTTTATGAGTTGGAAGGAGCTGAAACAACAGGTTGCTGATCGCATGCACTACTTTGAGCATCTTCGACAACTCTGTGCCTTGAACACAATGGTGGGTACGGCTCCTGCCAATACCAAGACTGCAGGACTCTTTGGCAAAGGTTCTGAGGAACATGGACAAACACTTCCTGCTGTGCTCTCGCCCAATGGGCAGAACTTCTGGACACCCCAGACTCAGGATACAGAGAACAAGTGCGTAGCACCTTATTATTATACTGACTCGCTGTTTCAGGGTATTCGTAATAGCCACTGGATTGTAGGAGGTTGTACACAGGATTATGGTTCGTTTACCTTGGCGGCTCTGAGTGGGAAGTTGCGTCTGGAGCCAGAGGAGCGTGCCACACCTTTCTCGCATTCAGAAGAGGTTTCGCATCCACACTACTATGCCGTTCGTTTGCCCAAGGAGCATCTGAAGTTGGAGGTTACAGGTTCGAGTCATACAGCCATCTTCCGCATCACCCCTGAGCAGGATAGTCCCATCCACATCGTACTGAACCATAATAGCGATGAGGGAGAGGGCTACTTAGAGGTGGACACCATGGCCAAAACCATCTATGGCTATAATCCTGTACATCGCATCTATCAGGGTTGGGGCGAGCGTGCTGGCATCGATGGCAACTACCTGTTGCAGGCCTACGATCCCATCAAGGATTATGGCATCGACAGTCTCTGTGTATGGCTCACCTTCGAGGGCAAAGCCTTCGAACCTATCATCCTAAAGGCAGCCACCTCGTTTACCAACAAGCGAGGGGCAGAGAACAACTTCGCCTTCGAGGTAGAAGGGCACGACTTTGAGAGTATGATGGCGCAGACAGCCCAGCAGTGGATCGATCGTTTGCATACCATCGATGTGGAAGATCCTGACACAGCACGAGTGAATCAGTTCTATGGTGCCCTTTATCGTTGCTCGTTCCTCCCCAGGGAGATGAGTGATGTAGATGGCAGCTATCCTAAGTTTGCTGATGGCACTATCATGCCAGAGAGTCCTCGAAAATTCTATGGTGACTTCTCTATGTGGGACACCTATCGTGCTCTGCATCCGCTCTACACGCTGATAGCCCCCAAAGAGGCTGGCGATATGATGCAATCACTCGTCACCATGTACGAGGAAGGTGGTTGGTTGCCTATCTTCCCCTGCTGGAATTCGTATACAGCAGCTATGATTGGTGATCATTGTAGTGCAGCCTTGGCTGATGCCTATATCAAGGGTATCAGGAACTTCGACTATGAGAAGGCCTACGAGGCCATGCGGAAGAATGCCTTCGAGACACCTGCCTCGATAGAAGAATACGCCAATGGCATGGGGCGCAGAGCGCTTGAGAGTTATCTGAAATATGGCTATATCCCCTTAGAGGATGGCGTCAGAGAGGCTTTCCATCAGGAGGAGCAGACCTCTCGTACCCTCGAGTATGCCTTCGACGATTTCGCTGTTGCACAATTGGCAAAGGCTTTGGGTAAGGAACAGGACTACCATGAACTCATGCGTCGCTCAGAAAACTGGCGCAATGTCATCAATCCCAAGACAGGTTATTGCGATGGGCGCCATGCACCCAAGCAGCTTTCTCGCAAGAAAACAGATGGTGGTCTTTTTGAGAACAATCTCGACTTCATCCATCGCAAGCCTTACATCACAGAAGGTGCCACTTGTCATTACACCTGGTATGTACCCCAGAATGTGGAGGGATTGGTAGAGGTTTTAGGAGGCAAGGATAAGTTCGAGGCTAAACTCGATTCGATGTTCTTACCTTTGCCCTCGGACTCCTCTATTCGCTACTGGCATGGTAATGAGCCCTGCCATCAAATAGCCTGGCTCTACGACTTTTTTGGTAAGCGTGAAAAGACGATTAAGCAAGTTGCTCATATCCTCGACACAGAGTACAATGATACCCCTGGCGGACTCTCTGGCAACGATGATGCAGGTCAGATGTCAGCCTGGTACATCTTTGCCTCCATGGGCTTTTATCCCGTTTGTCCTGCTACTGATCGCTACATGCTTGCTGCACCCAGATTCCAGAAGGTGACACTAAACCTCCTTGAGGATAAACATTATACCATCACGCCAACGTCCCTGCCGACAGACAGGAACTATATCACTCAGGGTGAAATCATCCAAGGGAATTAACGATGTTTCTCTGTGCCTGTCCATTTACGGAGGCGACGAAAAAAGGATTTTAGGATATGTTGGAAGTTTCCATAACGCAGGTTCAGAAAGAGCTCCTCGAGTGAATTCTGAACCTTGATCCATGAGTGGTTCCAGGCATTGGCCTTGTAAAGTCGCTCCAAATAAGCCTTGTTTTCTACTATAGCTGTTGGATGCTTCAGAGGGAATTCCAACTCATGGCGATGCATGGTGAACATCTTGCGGATACGATGAGGCGTGGTCTTCAGTTCTGCAGAGAAGTGGGTAGAGTCAGCCATCAGTCCGATGTTGTTAATCTGGTTCTTCGCTGGCATAATGGCCAGGGAGTCATGCAACAGCATATCTGCCCAGTAGATGGTCTCGAAATACTCCTTGCCACTCTGACTATGGTCTTGGAACATCTGCAGCATATCACTACGCAAGTTTCTCTCCTTGGCAATGCGCTCCAAGCGCTGACGCTTCTCTGGATCACGCATGAATCCATAATCAGGATCCCAACGCTCTGCCACCCTGCGCCAAGAGGCCCAGCCCCAGATAGAGAAAGCAGATGTGAAGAAATAGCTATCGCTACAATCAGGCGATACTTCGTCGATATTAAAGCCTGCTATCATTGAGACACGTTCATCATGCTCATACTTGTCGAGCATCTCCTTACAAAAGGGGAAGAACGATTGCGAAGGCACCACATCATCCTCCAACACAATCACCTTATCCGCCAGGGAGAAAGCCCAACGATGAGAACGGAAACCTGAAGGATCGCAGCCCTCGTTATGGTCTAAGTAGTTGCGATGCACTTCGCACTCCCAGTCTATGTTTTCATCGCTTACAATAGCGCGACAAGCCTCGATACCTGCCATATCGCGCTCTCCACGAGGACCATCCTGATAGAGCAACAGCTTCGAAGGTCGCGCCTGGCGCACAGCTTCGAATACCTGTTTAAACGTGTCGCTGCGAGTAAAGAACAGCAGCAGCACTGCAATATCAGTCTTGGCAGGATGCTTCATACAAGTTCAGGCATTATGAATACAGAGTGAATCTTTTGCTTCTCCTTAGGCGGAATCTCCATATAGTTGCGATAGAGATCGCTCAGATAAGAATCAGGATTGCAAGGTGCTCTGAATGTCTTTCCCTCGAAGGTGATAGTACCTAATGGGAATACTGAGTCCTGACGATGCATGATGCCATAGCCATTATTGATCAGGATATTCGAGAGGTATACATTCTTGGGGCGAATAGCACAAAGCAGACTCCAAAGGCATTTATTGATCGCATACTTAGCACCAAACCAGAAGAACTCAGCAAATGAACGCAGGGAATAGTAATGAGCTTTGTGAAGGATAGAATAACTCTTAGAGATTCCCAAGGTGATACGCTTCACCCATTTCTTGGGTAGCGTAGGATAATTGATCATAGGAAAGATATCCACATAAAGACCTTTCTGATAATCAGCAGCAAAGTTATCGGCCCCTTCCACATAAAACGAATTCAAGTCGCGAACCTTCACGATTGGTTCTTTCGACTGGGGTTCTATCTGTGGTGTCTGCAGGAATAGGCCTTCACGGAGTTCTGATGGTGCTATACTGACAAATCGATCCAGATCCTCCTGACGCATGGCGATATCGATATCATCATCCCAAGGAATAAAACCACCATGACGAACAGCACCCAACAGTGTTCCTCCGTCGAGCCAATAACCAATCTGATGCTTCTGACAGATACGATCTATCTCTTCGAGGATTGACAACTGTTTGAGTTGACAAGCACGCAGTTGCTGTTCCTTAAACTTCTGCAGATAGGGATTATTCATGACTTTAATATAGATAATGTTCTACACACAGCATCCTTCATCGTATACTGAGGACGCCAATCAAGACCCTTCAAACGAGTATTATCGAGGATGGCTCGCATAGCTATTGAAAAGCCCTTTTGCTCTGTCTCTGATGGCAAATCAAACACCACCTGCTTCTGAGCCCATTCTGCACAAAGCTGTGCAAAGTCCTTCAGGCGGACATTACACATTTCGGCAGAAATGTTATAAGCCACACCTTCCTTACCATGCAGCAAGACATGCAGCATAGCGCTTACAGCATCAGCTGTATAGGTGTATGAAAAGAGCTGTTCGCCTTTACTCTTCAGTACGATATCCTCACCAGCCAAAGCCTTTTGGATGAATTGCGACGAGGCTTTGCTATCACTCATCAGCATGGTAGGACCAAACACACGACTCAGTCTTACTATTTTTACCTGAACACCTCGCTCAGCGATATACGACTGACAAAGAGCTTCGCTCAGTCGCTTAGACTCTGGATAACAAGCACGTGCATTGGCCAAATTCAGTTTGCCTGTATAGTCCTCAGTGAAATCATCATCATCACGAGCATTACCATACACCTCAACTGTTGAAGGATAAAGCACCATAGCACCACAAGCCAAAGCTTTCTCAAGCGCCTGTTCTGCACCTTTCACATTGATATTGATGGTCTCAATCGGGTACTTTGAATAAGCCAAAGGATGCGTATTCGATGCCAAAGGAATAATCACATCTACGTTGGGCAAGTCTAAAAGCGACTCTGATGCCTCATGCTCCACAAAATGGAAGTGGCTGTCCTCAAAGTATTCACCAAGTCGCAAGGCAGCCTTTTCACGACTACGACCCAAGGCGTAGATACTTATGTTGGCACCTTTCTGATTCAGATGCATCAGGGCATCTATCAGACAAACACCTATCAATCCTGTGGCACCAGTAATCATAAATGATTTGCCATCAAGACTGCTGATATCGCTCACCTGAGCAATACGTTCCAGATCCTCCTGATAAAGGGGATGCTGCTTATTGAGTGATGTTACTTCAGCCATGTATCCTTATCCATATTCATATAACCCTTGAACATCTCCAGATCGTCCTTAGTAGTCAGTTTGATGTTCTTATCCGATCCTGCTGCGAAATGCAGCGTCTCACCTAACTCTACCATCATCGTATTGGTGTATGATGAGCCATGAATACCTATACCTTTCTCGAAAGCCTCGTGATAAGCTGCATCGAGTTTCTGGAACTGATAGGCCTGAGGCGTTGATACACGTCGTAGAGTCTCACGAGGAATATACTGTTTCGTCGTAGTCTCATCATCAGGATTCACGATAAATATCTGTTCATTATAAGGCAACGATGTGACACCATTACCATACTGCATAGCCTTTTGGATAACATCAGTCAGTACGGTATCATCCACCAAAGGACGGATGCCATCGTGAATAATGATGATATCATCGGCCGAGGCCTTGCTCTCTAAGTCGTACACACCATTGCGGATGCTCTCCTGAGCACTGTTTCCACCAGCTACTACAGCCTGGAGTTTTGTGATATTAAACTGGCGAGCATAAGCCCAAAGCACCTCATGCCAGCCATTAAGACAAACTACTTCGATAGCATCTACCATCGGATGACGCTGGAAACTCTCCAGTGTATAAATCAGTACAGGCTTATCGTAAACATTGATAAACTGTTTGGGAATATCCTGTCCCATTCTGTTACCAGAGCCTCCGGCAATAATCAAGGCATAGTTCATATCTTATTGTTTTTTGATTTTGTTCATAATAAAATCTGTCGTCTCCTTCAGAATCTGCGCACCAGCCAGGCGCATCACGGCATAATAGAGTAGTGTAGCCAATATGACTCTGCTGATAAGCAGCAGCCACAGGTTTTCTATGAATGACGTGATATAGCCAGTAGCCATCATCACACCCACTGCTGCCAGAGCAAAAGGTACGATGTCCTTGAGCATCAGCAACCAGGTATAAGCAGTATCCTTGCTGGCAAAGAAGAACCACACAAAGAGCCAAAGGAGATTGAGTGCCACGTAAGTCTTCACCATCATGGCTATACCATAAGGATAAAGCGTAAGCATGGCTATAATCTGGAGCAATCCTAATGCTAACGTACAACCCATAAACGTACCCGACTTACCCCGACTGATCAAGAAGTCAGCCATGAGTGTGCTGATGGGCAATACAGCACCACATACACATATCCACTGCAGATACTGTGCCGATATGAGCCACTTCTCACCAATAGCCAGCACAATAAACTCCTTGGCTACCAGGCCGAATCCCAATAGCAAGGGGAAGGAGATGAAAGCTGCAAAACGTACCATTTTTCGCAATACAGCCAGTTGGCGCTCTCGATCATCCCTAACACTTACCAGTACCGTTTGATCCACCTGTTTCACCATACCCTGTATAAGCGAGGTACACTTGTTGTTCCACTGATAGGCCTGATTGTAGTTTCCTGTATCGTGTGCACTGAAGTAGCGACCCAGCAGCATGTTCATCACGTTATTATTCACATGGGTCAACACATCGCTAATGAGAATCTTAACACTGAATGGAAAAGCCTTTCGAACAAACGTGAAATCAACCTTCAGCGTAGGACGCCAATCGCTATAGTGCCAGCGCAGCAGGGTAGAAATCAAAATAAAGAGATTGGTTTGTGTGGCCAAGCTCCAATAAGAAAAACCCTGCCAAGCCATCACAGCAGCCACACTACTGGATAGGATGGTAGCCGTAATGCTGGCCTTGGCCAGTTGTTGTGCTCTTAAATTCTTATAGAGATAAGCTGCCTGTGCCACACCAGAGCAACTGAACAACAGGCCGATAAAGGCATAACGACACAATGCTACTAATCGAGGCTCATCATAGTAAGCTGCAATCAATGGGGCAGAGAAAAAAAGCGTCAGATAAATGACACCTCCCATTAAAATATTAAACCAAAAGACAGCATTATAGTCACTTGCCTTCGGTTCTTTCTCGTTGACCAGTGCAGTAGAAAAACCGCTATTCTGCAGAGCTGTTGCTATCAGCGAGAAGATGGTAATCATGGCTATGAGACCATAATCGGATGGATTGAGCAGACGTCCAAGAATGATACCAAAGACGAGTCCGAGCAACTGCTGTACGCCGTTGTTCATGCCACCCCAGAAGAGGCCCTTTGCTGTCTTTGCCTTTAATGACTCTGCCATATTTTAGCAAAAGACCCTCCGCTTTTTCGAGGGAGGGTCTTCTTATTTGATTTATCCTACCTGACTGCCTGGCTTCACGTCCTTGGTGGTTGTTACCACACTCAGGCTCTCGTCAGCATCAACGGCACTCAGAATCATACCCTGACTCTCGATACCCATCATGGTGCGAGGGGCGAAGTTGGCCACAAAGAGGATGCGCTTACCAATGAGCTCCTCAGGATTCTCATAGAATGCAGCGATACCTGAGCAGATGGTACGATCAGTGCCAGAACCATCGTCGATGGTAAACTGCAGGAGTTTCTTACTCTTCTTAACCTTCTGACAATCCTTAACCAGACCTACACGGATGTCGAGCTTCTCGAACTCCTCAAATGATACAGTATCCTTTATCGGAGCTGCCTTATAGGCTGCGGCTTCATTGGCCTTCTTGGTAGCCTCGAGCTTGTCGAGCTGCTTCTGAATCACCTCATCTTCGATCTTCTCGAAGAGCAATGCAGGCTCACCCAACTGATGACCAGCCTTCAGGAGATCAGTAGAACCCAACTGCTCCCATTCGAAGCTGTCGATATTCAGCATCTCGCGAAGTTTCTTGCTGCTGAATGGCAGGAATGGCTCGAAGGCGATAGCCAGGTTAGCTGTCAACTGCAAGCAGATGTTCAGGATGGTCTCACAACGCTTGGGATCAGTCTTCCAAACCTTCCAAGGCTCGCATTCTGTGATATAGCGATTGCCGATACGAGCCAGGTTCATAGCCTCGAACTGGGCATCGCGGAACTTGAACTGCTCCAGCAGAGCCTCAACCTTAGCCTTTACATCCTTAAACTCCTCAAGAGCCTGCTTATCTACATCTTGCAGTTCGCCACAAGCAGGAACCACACCATTCCAATACTTCTTGGTGAGCTGGAGGGCACGATTCACAAAGTTGCCATAAACAGCTACGAGCTCATTGTTATTACGATCCTGGAAATCCTTCCAAGTGAAGTTATTATCCTTAGTCTCAGGAGCGTTGGCTGTCAGTACATAGCGCAATACATCCTGCTTGCCAGGCATATCTACCAGATACTCGTGGAGCCATACAGCCCAGTTGCGTGAGGTTGAAATCTTATCGTTCTCAAGGTTCAGGAACTCGTTAGCAGGAACGTTATCAGGCATGATATACTTGCCGTGAGCCTTCATCATAACAGGGAATATGATGCAGTGGAACACGATATTGTCCTTACCGATGAAATGAACCAGACGAGTATCCTCATCCTGCCACCACTTCTCCCAGTTGCCCCACTTCTCGGGCTCCTTCTCGCAAAGCTCCTTGGTGTTTGATACATAGCCGATAGGCGCATCAAACCAAACATAGAGCACTTTTCCTTCTGCATCCTTTACAGGTACGGGGATACCCCAATCCAAGTCGCGAGTCATAGCACGAGGCTGGAGATCCATATCCAGCCAAGACTTACATTGTCCGTATACGTTTGGACGCCACTCTTTATGCTCCTCCAGAATCCACTGCTTCAACCAGTCCTGATACTCATTCAGAGGCAGATACCAGTTCTTGGTCTTCTTCAGTACTGGAGTTGAACCAGAGATAGTAGACTTAGGATTAATCAACTCTGTGGGCGAAAGATCACGTCCGCACTTCTCACACTGATCGCCATAGGCACCCTCGTTGTGGCAATGTGGACACTCACCAGTTACATAACGATCGGCCAGGAACTGCTTAGCCTCCTCATCGTAAAGCTGCTCAGTAGTCTCCTCAGTCAGCTTGCCCTCGTCGTAGAGTTTCTTAAACCACTCGGCAGCAAACTTATGATGAGTATCACTGGTAGTACGACTATAGATATCGAACGAGATTCCAAACTCCTCGAACGAGTCCTTAATCATCTTATGATAGCGGTCAACCACATCCTGAGGGGTGATACCCTCCTTACGTGCACGAACTGTGATGGGCACACCATGCTCATCGCTACCTCCAATAAACAGCACTTCGCGCTTCTTCAGACGAAGATAGCGCACATAAATATCAGCAGGTACATATACACCAGCCAGGTGTCCGATATGTACGCCGCCATTAGCGTAGGGAAGCGCCGACGTCACCGTCGTACGCTTAAAAGTCTTGTTTTCCATTCCTTATAAATACGTATTTTTTCTAATTTGGCTGCAAAATTACAGGAATTTAGGCAAAAAACCAAAGGAAAACTTGTTTTTCTTTGTATTTCCAAGATGCTGCCTACTTTCGGATTTGATTGAAACCTATGTAAAAATGGGTAGATTTCGCTAGGACAAAACGGAGGTGACGAAGGGTTTGTAAACAATATTCAGAGATGGTAATTTAGTCACTAAAAGTGCCTAAAAATGGGCGGTTTGAAGGGGTGGAACTTTAGTCGGAGTAAAGTCGGACTTTCCTCGGAGTAAACCCCCACTTTACTCGGAGGAAAGTCTGAGTTTACTCCGAGGTTGTTGTAGGGAATAAATCTCATTGCCATCTTATGTAAAGCAATTTCGACATATTATAAACAATCAAAGCCCCCGCAATCGCGAGGGCTTTGATATTAAACAATTAATCCTCTAGTCCACTGAGGCTGCGAGCGAGCCATACATCCATCTTGCCTGCACCTCGATGGTTCCAGGCATAATATGGAATGAGCTTTACGCGAACATCCTTAGCTGTGAGTTTGCCTTCAGGAGTTACGCTAGCCTCCTGGGCCTGGGCTGTGATGGCTGTAACATTGAAGGTCTTACCATCGCCCTCTGTGTTCTGGATGCCATAGCTTGCCTCCACCTCAAATTTTGGCTGACGAGCCAGCAACAGATGATGAGGATTGGTGCCCTCATTATCAGCCCATTCTGCACAATAAACCAATGGTCCACGTTCTACGGCAATACGTCCATGATCGTCAGAAACACGAGGATTGGCAACGACTGTACGAACAGGCATATCGAAGTGGATACGAATAACATCGCCCTTCTTCCAATTGCGATTAATCACAAGATAGCCATTCTCGAGTTCTCCTTCTACCTTTTGTCCATTGACACTTACCTCGTAGGTACTGAAGATATCATCATTGAACGCATAGAGATCGCTAGGCACTACCTTGCTCTGTACCCATCCTGGGATTCGGACAAGCATATTAAACTGTTTGGCCTTGTTCTGCAGCACCTTGATGCTGATGTCGCCATCCCAAGGATATTGGGTGGTCTCCTCAAGTGTTACATCCTTGCCGTTTACCTTGATAGTAGCCGTATTGGCTGCAAAAAGGTTCACGTAAAGGTTATTATCGCGAACACCATATATATAACCAGGCATTGAAGGGATGAAGCGACAGAGGTTCGATGGGCAACAAGCGCAACCAAACCAAGGCTGACGTGTCATCGTGTTATCGGCATTGAAACGGTAGTGTCCATCGCTCGACAGAGGATTGGGATAGAAGAACTTACCACCATCGACACTCATACCACTGATTACACCATTATATAAGGTACGCTCTAGACAATCAATGTATTTGGCATCACCATGAAGCAGGAACATACGTTCGAAGAGGTACACCATAGAGATGGCGGCACAGGTTTCGTTGTAGGCAGTGAGATTGGGCAACTCATAGTCGGCACCAAAGGCCTCGCCCTGATGACGAGCACCAACACCACCTGTGAGGTAATACTTCTTGCTGACGATGTTCTCGTAAATGGTATCGATGGCCTTGATATAAGTGGAATCACCTAAGAGGGCAGCTACATCAGCCATACCTGCATACATATAACCAGCACGAACAGCATGACCCCAAGCTTCTGTCTGGTCTACCACTGGCTTGTCGCTCTGCGAATAAATGTTCTTAATCTTTGTCTTGCCACGATAGTCGAGCAGGAACTTGGCTTCATCGAGGTATTTCTTTTCGCCAGTAAGCACATAAAGACGAGCCAAAGCCATCTCAGCAATCTGATGACCTGGCACCACACAAGCCTGACCTTCGCCAGCACCAACCTCCTTGATGACACAATCGGCATAACGCTTGGCTATGTTCAGGAACTTATCCGAACCTGTCGCCTGATAGTGAGCACAGGCAGCATCGACCATGTGACCCAAGTTGTAAAGCTCGTGACTTGCATGTTCCTCTGCAGCCCAACGCTTATCAGCAGCCCATCCGTGTGGATGCTCTGGGTTGATGGTACGAGCAGTATAGAGGTAGCCATCAGACTCCTGGGCAGCGCCCACCACATCGAGCACAGAGTCGATATAAGCCTTCAACTTAGCGTCAGGAAAGGTCTGGAGCACATAGCTGGCACCCTCGATGGTCTTATAGACATCGGTATCGTCGAACGAGAAGCCCATGAACTTAGCAACATTCCATTCTGGAGTTTGCAAGCCAGGATGACCTGGGTGCTGGAGCGTATAGGCCGCCATTTCGAAGTTTTTGTAACGATGTTCGCTCTCACATTTCGAGAATGCCAGCGGAATAGTTACCTCACGGGCAGCACGGATGCGATCGCCCCAGAAGGTACCTGGCGTAATCTTTACAGAGGTGAACGGAACTTGGGTATAGGGATACCCACTCTGGGCAAAAGCTGTGCCCATAAAACCAGTTAAAAGGCAAATGATGGCCGTAAAACGTCTCATATTCATGTTGTTTTGGATTAAGTGGTGGCAAATTTACACTTTTTATCTGAATAATCCAAGGATTTCCGAAAAATATTCTTATCTTTGCCCACAGATTTATTTAATTACACCTCTAACTATATGAACAGACTCGTAACTTTGGCTGCTTTCTTGATGGCAGCAACGCTGGGAATCAACGCCCAGAAGCCTATGACTGCCCCTGCTGGTGGCAAGGCAATCAGTGATGAATTAGTAGGCATCTTCTTCGAGGACATCAACAACTCTGCTGATGGTGGACTCTATGCCGAACTGGTACAAAACGGCTCCTTTGAGTTCTCACCCGTTGAGCGCGACGGCTGGGGCGCAGGTACTGCATGGAAGATGATTCGTCCAGGACATTCTACTGGATGGATTGAGACTCGTATGGACAATCCCGTCCATCAGAACAATGCAACCTATATGCGTCTTCATGCAGAGCGTACCAAGGAGTATTATGACTATCGCGGATGGAGAGGCTTTGGTTTGCAGAATGAGGGCTGGGATGGCATCTCAGTAAAGGCTGGCGAGAAGTATGATTTCTCCGTCTTCCTGCGTAACATCGGCGATGCCAAGCAGCTGCGTGTAGCCCTCGTTGAGCAATTACCTGGATGGCCTCCCAAGGATCCGAAGCTTCTGGCTGAAGCTATCATTGATGTGAAAGACAATGCATGGAAGAAATACGAGGCTGTGCTCACGCCCGATTCCACTTGTCAGAAGGCTTCCCTTATGATGCTCGTGCTGAATCCTGGCGATCTGGATGTCGACGTAGTGTCGCTGATGCCAGAGGATACTTATAAGGGGCATGGTTTGCGCAAGGATTTGGCTCAGGCATTGGCCGATCTCCAGCCTAAGTTCATGCGCTTCCCAGGTGGATGCGTGGTTCATGGTGGTGGTGATGGCTTCTGGAACACCTATCGCTGGAAGACCACCATCGGTCCTAAGGAGACACGTCGTCAGCTGAAGAACACCTGGGGTTATCACCAGAGTTGTGGACTTGGCTATTTCGAGTACTTCCAGTTCTGTGAGGATCTTGGTATGGAGCCCGTACCCATTCTGCCTGCTGGTGTAAGCTGTCAGGGTGCTAATGGTGGTTGGAACATGTGGCCCACTCAGGCTCAGGATGTCGTGCCTATGAGTGAGATGGACGAATGGGTAGATGAGTGCATCGACCTCATCGAGTGGGCTAATGGCGATCCTGCCACCAACAAGTGGGCCAAGATGCGTGCTGACGCTGGACATCCAGCCCCCTTCAACCTGAAATACTTAGGTATTGGTAATGAGGAGAAGATCTCACCCGAGTTCATCGAGCGCTTCAAGTATATCCACGAACGCGTGATGAAGGCTCATCCTGAGATTGTTATCGTAGGTACAGCCGGTCCTGGCTCTCACAAGGGGAATCCAGACTATGAGGCAGGTTGGAAACTTGCCAATGAACTTGGTATGCCCGTTCTTGATGAGCACTACTACGAGCCCAACACCTACTTCCTGAACAAGCGTCAGTATGATAACTATCCTCGCGATCGTAAGACAAAGGTTTACTTAGGCGAGTATGCTGCCAAGGACAAGAAATTCATCGATGCCCTAGCTGAAGGTCTGTATCTGCTCCATGTAGAGCGCAATGCCGATGTGGTCAGCATGACTTCTTATGCACCTCTCTTCGCCCGTAAGAATGGTACTCAGTGGAATCCCGACCTCATCTACTACGATAACGAGCGCCCATTCCTCACTTGCAGCTACTATGTTCAGCAGCTCTTCGGACAGAGTTCTGGTAATTACTGGTATGGCGATTGTGTGAAGTTCGAGGGCGATGCTGCTGATGCCATTCAGCCCATGGAGAATGTGCACTACGGACAGAGTGTTATCCTCAACACCAAGACACGTAAGCTCTATGTAAAACTCTGCAACGCCAGTGCTGATGCCAAGAAAGCTAACATTGACCTGAGTCGTTTTGGCCTGAAGAAGATGGCAACAAAGACTGTACTTGCAGGTCAGCCTAATGATGAGAACAACTACGATGCCCAGCCCATCGCCCCCCAGAAGGAACAGGTGAAGGCTCAGAAGAAGTTCTCACTCGACCTCGCTCCTTATAGCTTCGTGATGTTTGAATATTCACTCTAAGCAAATACCTTTCATTATCAAAGCCCTTGCGATTGCGAGGGCTTTGTTGTTTATAAGGCGATAACTCGGAAGGAATAGGGGGGCAGTTCGAGGCGGCCATCCTTTGTCTGGATGGGGATTTCCTCAAGCTTCACTTCTATCGTCTGATCTTTGGGTTTGCCATTGAAACCTTCGGCCTTGGTGCCAGCAGGAATGTCAAGACCCTGCACTTTCAGAACAAGCGGATCAGGCATAGCGTTAACAAGTTTCAAATATTTCTTGCCTGTCTTAGAATCACGTACCAGACTGGCACCGAGACGATAACTGACATCGGGCAGGTTCTTATGTGTGGTGCCTGGCATCTCAACGGGTTCAACCATCAGTTTGGTAGTGACATAACGATCGCCACCATAAACAGAGAAGAGTCGCTGCACCTCATAGGCTGGCGTAGGACGTACCTCTGTATTCGAGAAGTAAATCATATCAGGGTTCCAGTTGTGATGTCCATCCTTGGCCAACATAGGCGCATAAGAAGTCATCTCCACCACATCGCCATTACGTTCGATATCCGTCAGATAAAGTGCCTCAGATAATGCTGTCTCCACATTGGGACGCTTAGCGTCTGTTGAAGCGGCATACTCGCCAAGATATACCTTGGGAGCCTTTCTGTCATAGTTGTCATAATAGTTACGATGGTACATAAACCAACCTGTACTCTCGTAGTAATGTTCATCGACCATATACTGCAAGTCTGGATGTTTCTTGGCAAAATCCCAACCCTCTAGGTAGTCAGCAGATGGGGTGTGGAAGGGGCCTACCGTTCCGCAAATTTTAATTTCGGGATATTTGGCACGGATGGCCTTACAGATCATCTCGTAACGCTCTTCAAAGACAGTCGAGATGATATCCTCGTTGCCGATACCTATATATTTAAGGTTGAAAGGAGCTGGATGACCAGCATCGGCACGCATCTTGGCCCACTTGGAGGTAGCTGGATCGCCATTTGCCCACTCGATCATATCAAGCAACTCCTGAATATAGGCAGGCATCTGATCCATAGGGATACCACCCTGTTGACCACCTATGCCATTGCGATTGGCATTGGAGTTCTGACAAGGCACACCAGCAGCCAATACAGGCAGAGGTTCTGCACCAATGTCCTCACAGAACTGGAAATACTCGAAGAAGCCAAGTCCACGCGTCTGGTGGTAGCCCCAGATGTTGAAGTCGGGCTTGCGATCTTGCAGAGGACCTACGGTGTGATTCCAATGATAGATATTATCCATACCCTGTCCATGACTCATACAGCCACCAGGGAAACGCACAAACTTGGGTTTCAGGGCTGCAATAGTTTCCGCCAGATCCTTGCGAAGTCCATTCTTACGCCCCATAAACGTCTCCTGCGGGAAGAGACTGACCATATCGATGCCAGCCTTTACCTCCTTTTGTCCGATGACTGCCAAGCGAGCTTTTTCACATGTTTGCTTGGCGGTGAGTACGGCTTCGTACTGTTTCCAACCTTTGCCCTGCGTTTTAAGCGAAGTCTGGGCTATCACAACATTGTTACTATCAACGAGTTGGATGATAAAGTCCTTCTTGTCGCTGATATTACGCACAAACATTGAGAAATTGTACTTGGAACCCTGCTTCACAGCTATGCCATCCCATCCCTCGTTATAGATGGTATCATTGCCTAAAACGGCATAACGAGGATTATTCTTACTCAATGGATCGACCTGTACCACCGTTATAGGTTTCGAACAACTCCAGGCAGTAGTGGCATTCCAACCACGATGGTCTTTAGGAACATACTCAAAATCACGGTTCTGGATTAACTCTGCATAGAGTCCGCCATCGGCTGCATAGCTGATATCCTCGAAGAAGACACCGATGAGCTTGTCACTGATGGTTTTCTCCTCGTTAGTTACAAATAGTGTGGCATTGACAGGGAAGCGGTAGAAGGGGTTCTTGTCGTCGTTGTACATACGCTCTTGACTCATCTTCCAGTCAGCAGCCTGACGATCGAAATGGTTCTTGATAGTATTCAACTCATTTTCTGAGATCTCAAACAGACAGCCCTCCACAAGCTGGCCTCCAACGGTGGCTGTATCGCGCAACCAGGCATCATCGCCAATCTGACTGGGGCGATCGGGGGTAAAATCACGGAAGTTGGGTGTTGCTGATGTCCAACGCTTATCGCCACCTTTGGTTTTGAAATAGATGTCGAATGTGCCATCAGGATTGCCAAACACCACAGGAGCCAAACACTGACGAGTGGTCATGATGGGATAGTCCTGGGGACGCCAGGTAATCAGGTCCTTACTATAGGCAGCTGCAAAAAGCGGACTACGATCGTTCACCTGAAACACCAATCGCCACGAGCCATCCTTTGCCCTAGCCAACGAGGGGTGGTACATACGTTTTTCTGGGCCCCATGAACCATAGTCGGATGAGCATAGCTGTCCTAACTCCTGCCATCCTTCACCCATCTGCTGGGCAATGTGTAGTCCTGCCCGTTCATTAGGACAATAGATGAAAACCTGTTTTGAGTCCTGAGCCTGACTCTCTGATGCTGCCATCATGAGCAGCAATGCTATTCCTAAGCGTCTGAGTATTGTCATATTCATTGTCTTTAGTTATGATTTTGCTGCAAAGATAACATAAAAAACGGAAATATCCAAATAAATTTGGTAATTCGCCTGAATTCCATTATCTTTGCCCCCAGTTTTAAATAACAATCAACCAAACTTAAAAGATGAAACAATCAAATGTGAAGCCCGCCCAGGGTAAATTGGGAATCTTAGTAGTAGGTTGTGGTGCCGTATCTACCACCTTTATGACAGGAGTATTAATGGCTCGCAAGGGTTTGGCCAAACCTGTTGGCTCAATGACTCAGTATGATAAGATGCGTGTGGGTCGTGGTGCCGATGCCAAATATCTACACTATAGCGACATCGTGCCACTGGCTAAGTTGGATGATATCGTCTTCGGCTGTTGGGATGTCTATCCTCAGAACGCCTATCAGGCAGCCATGTATGCTGAGGTATTGAAGGAGAAGGATATCGAGCCCGTACGCGATGAGCTTGAGCAGATTGTACCCATGAAGGCTGCCTTCGACAAAAACTATGCTAAGCGTCTGGATGGCGACAATGTAAAGGCGGGATTGACTCGTTGGCAGATGGTTGAAGCACTGCGCGAAGACATCCGTACGTTCAAGACCCAGAAGGGGTGCGATCGCGTGGTTGTCCTTTGGGCTGCATCTACTGAAATCTATGTACCTATCAACGAACAGGTTCATTATCAGCTCAGCGACCTCGAGGCAGCTATGAAAGCTGATGACCGCGAACATGTTGCTCCCTCTATGTGCTATGCCTATGCTGCGCTTACAGAGGGAGCACCTTTCATCATGGGAGCACCTAACACCACAGTCGATATTCCTGCCATGTGGCAGTTAGCCGAGCAAACCAAGATGCCTATCGCTGGTAAGGACTTCAAAACGGGCCAAACACTTGTCAAGTCTGGTTTTGCTCCTATCATCGGCACGCGTTGCTTGGGCTTGAGCGGATGGTTCTCAACTAACATTCTGGGTAACCGCGACGGACTGGTGCTCGACGAACCGGCCAACTTCCGCACTAAGGAGGTAAGCAAACTCTCTACCCTCGAGACCATCCTTAAACCCGATGTTCAACCTGACCTTTATGGTCATGGCAACGATGAGGATACACAGTATTATCATAAGGTGCGCATTAACTATTATCCCCCACGCAACGATAATAAGGAAGGTTGGGATAACATCGATATCTTTGGTTGGATGGGCTATCCTATGCAGATCAAGATCAATTTCCTGTGTCGTGATTCTATCCTCGCTGCACCGCTATGTCTTGACCTCTGCTTGCTCAGCGATCTTGCCGCACGTGCAGGTCGATATGGCACACAACGATTCTTGAGTTTCTTCCTCAAATCACCTATGCACGATTACACTCAGGGCGAGGAGGCCGTCAACAACCTCTATCAGCAATACACGATGTTGAAGAACGCCATCCGCGAGATGGGTGGCTATGAACCTGATGAGGAAATAGATTAATGATAAACAAGAATCCCCCGCCGATTGGCGGGGGATTTGTTTTTTTAGGATCATCACAAAGGATTACTCCTTGGCACGAGCCTCAATCTTCTGATTGATATCGTCGATGACCTCATCGGTCAATTCATACTTCGAGATGATGAAAATAGCAAGCAGGAGCAGAGCAGCAGGAATGACGCATACAAGCCAAAGAATACCCTCCTCTGCCTCGGGAGTCTGTTCGATAACCTCGGGGTTATAAGATACGTAAGCAAGGATGGCAGGAGCAACAACACTACCTAATGTCATACCAGCCTTGAAGAAGATACCAGTAAGGGCGTTCACAATACCTGCGATGCGCTTGCCACTGACATACTCACCGTAAGAAATAACCTCAGGAACGAGGGCCCACATGTAACCTGTAGCCACGATAACACCCGTAGACTTCACGAACTGAGCAACATAGACAAGACCCATGCTAGGCTCATCCATCTTAGCCACCACATAGAGGAAAGCCATACCCACAATAGCGATGCCTAGGAAGATGTAGAACATATTCTTTTTACCGACCATCTTCTTGATCATCGGAACCAAAGGCATAAAGATAAACGAGGGAGCAGAACCAAGACCCATGAAGATGGAGAGCTGATCAGGCGAGCCATGCATATTACTGTTGATGAAATAGGCGCCAGCAGCATTACCAATCGACATCATAGCGAAAGCGGTGATGAAGAAGAAAGCAATAATTCGCAAGGGACGGTTGTGGAAGAACTCCATCCAGAGATCGCTGATTTTCACGTTGGCTGCCTCACTGGCATCCATTACCACACGCTCCTTACACTGGCTGAAACAGAAGAACAGAAGAGCCAGACCTACGAGCGCATAAATAGTCATAGTGGTAAACCAAGCGGTAGGATCCTTTGGCAGACCCTCAGCAGGCTCATTGGTAAAATAAGCAATGAGCAGAGGCAAACCAGAACCCACGGCCAGACCACCGCAGTTAGCCATGAACATACGAACAGAGGTAAGGATGGTGATCTCGTCGGTATCACGAGTAAGTGAAGAGTTCAGGGCGCCATAAGGCACATTGATAAAGGTATAGAGCAGCGTCATGGCAATATACGTGATGTAGGCGTAAAGCAATGACGGTGCAAAGCCGTTCCAGAAGCAGAGGATGGCAAAGCCGGTAAGAGGAATACCAACAAATACCAAGTAAGCACGATATTTACCCAAACGTGGATTATGCTTGTCAATGAGGGCACCCACGATGGGATCCCAAATGACGTTAGCCACATTACCTACTGTAAACATCACAGAAACATCTACAGCATCGAGTCCGTAGATGTCTGTGTAGAAGAACAGCAGGTACATACATGTTGTCTGGAAAATCAGATTCTGCGCTAGATCGCCCGATCCAAAGCCGATGCGCTGGAGCCAGGAAAGCTTGTAAAAGCCTTTAGATTCGTTTGTTGTTGACATAATTATTGATTATTTATTGATTGAAATTTCAAAAGATGACATGGGGAGTCCTGCCTGAGAGCGGACATTAGCCATGATAGGGTTATCCTTCCATGCATAGCGTACGGCGTATACCTTGCTTAGAGGGTGGAAGTCCTTAGGTAAAGTGAGTGTGATTTTGTTACCTTCAGCGTGAGCCTTGACATTCTGGAATACACAGTCTCCATCACGGGCAGCCACCTCGAAGGAGTAGATCTCGCCAGCCTCCACGGGTTGATCAAGTGTGAGAACAATCTTATTATCCTTCATTTCAGAAGCTGTTACCTCAGGAGCAAGATTCACCTTATTATTATATACAAGACGGTCGAAGCAAATACCAATACGTTCTGCAACCTCCTTCTTACGGAGGGGATGAATGTCGACAGTCTCACCAAGATCGTTGATAACAGCGAGTTCTGCGCGGGCGTCGGCTTTGACTGTCAGACGTTGGGCTTCGCGAAGCTGGGCCCAACCACTATTGACAGGTTCAGTCTGAAGAGTGATAGGACGTGGGAAAGCCGTCTGTTGACGTCCGTCGTAGTTAGCTAATTGTACAATCACGAAAGGCATTTGCTGATCCTGCCAACAATCACGCCAACAACCCATGAGTTTCTTCAGGTAGTCGGCGTAAGGTGCAGGATTACCCGTATTAGACTCACCCTGATACCATACTACACCACTGAGGGCATAAGGTGCTAATGGATAAAGCACGGCATTATAAAGTGTAGTAGGGATATTCTGCAGCGAAATATCGCCACTTGGACAGTTGGGCATCTCTGCACCAACGCTGAATTTCCATTCCTCGCTCAAGGGAATCACATCCTTTGGCATAGGATTCTGCGAGCAACGATCGTCACCAAAGGCAATCAGATAGGGCTTTTCGGGAATAAAGTGCACCATGCCATACTTATTGATAAAGCGCACAGTTATCACATTGTCGCCCTCACGAAGCAGACCCTCTGGAATATCGTAACGACGTGGAGGATATTGATAGCCTGTCTGTCCTATCTGCTGACCATTGAGATAGGTTACATCACGATCGAAAAGCGTTCCAAGCAACAACCTGGCAGGCTTTTGCGCGTGTACCTTATCTATAATAATATGCTGACGAAGCCAAACAGTACCGGTGCCACGCCATCCCCAATTCCATTGGTTGATAGTTTGCCAAGCGGAATCATCATAATCTGCCGATGTCCAGTTCTGCTTAATGCCAGGGTCGGATTCATGAAGTATCTTCTGCCACTGACGCTCTGCCTGCATATTGGCCTGAGCCTGAGCTTTCACATACTCATCATTCTGAAAGAACTGGGTACGTTTCACAAGCATAGGATAGTCGTGCTCAAGAGAGTCTTTTGAAATCCATGCCTCAATAGGTGTGCCTCCCCAACTGTTGACAATAATACCCTGAGCCACTTTGTTCTTCTCATACATACGCTTTCCAAGGAAGTAGCCTACTGCAGAGAATGGCCAAGCGTTCTGCTTATTTAGTGGTTTCCAATTAATGGAAGTAGGACGGATATCATCGCGAACACCATGGGTATCTGTATCGTTCTGCACACGGAACAAACGAATCTGATCATTCTCATAATTGTCGACCTCTTGCGCATACTGCGGATAAACACGCTCTATATGCACATCGATATTTGACTGTCCCGAGAGAAGCCACACGTCGCCAATCATCACATTGTCAATTACCAATTCACCAACTGTCAATTGATAAGGACCGCCTGCCTTCATTTTGGGCAGATCGATGCGCCATTTTCCTTCCGCATCAGCTGTGACGGTGTACTGTTTTTTATTGAACTGGATTGTGACCACTTCGCCTGCATCAGCCTTACCCCAGACAGGGATAACTTTACCTCGCTGCAACACCATGCCCGACTGAAACAGTTGGGGCAGAGTAACCTTGGCCTCCATCAAAGAAGCACACAAAAGGGCCACAAAGATAAATACAAGTTTCTTCATATTTATTGTTTTGATGATGCAAATTTAGCAAATTTATCCGTTGAAATCGCCAAAAATGTATAATTTCTCAAGGAATGAAACAATTTAAAAAGCATCTGTAACAAATTAGAATATGGAATGCGGTGTTTTTCACTACCTTTGCAGCAGATTTCAATCATTAGTCATGAGACAGTCATCATCACAAAAAGTGTCATTAGGCGAAAAGTTCGGCTACTCATTAGGAGACGCCGCGGCTAATCTGGTTTTCCAGATGATGATGATTTTCCAGCTGAAGTTTTATACCGACGTTTTTGGACTCGACGGAGCTGTGGCTGGTAGCGTACTGATGATAGCAAGTATCTCTGCCATCATCGTAGATCCGACAGTTGGTATCTTGACTGACCGCACCAATACCCGTTGGGGAAAATTCCGTCCATGGGTATTGTGGACAGCCATCCCTTTCTGTTTATTCTATATCCTAGCTTTCAATAATCCCGGTATTGAGGAGAAGAGTATGGTTGCCACCTATGCCACTATTTCGTACGTGCTGCTGATGACCGCTTATTCTTTCAATAATATACCATATACATCCTTGGGGGGTGTGATGACCAGCGTCATCCGAGAGCGTACAAGTATTACTACCATCCGATTCGTGGTAGTAACCATCGCCCAGTTTGTGGTACAGGGTCTTACACTTCCTTTGGTAAGCCACTTCTCAAAAGGAAGCAGTCTGCAGCATGGTTGGAGTGTAACAATTGGTATCTTCGCCTGCGTGGCTTTCGTATTCTTCATTATTACCTTCTTGGTGACCAAAGAGCGTATACAACCACCTCCCAGACAGAAGATGAGTATTGCCGAGGATGTAAAGAACACCGTATCGAGTGTCTCATGGAATGCTATGGCATTGTTGACATTTGCCTTGTTCATCACACTCGCTATGTGGGGGTCGGCTATGAACTTCTACTTCCAGTACAATATCGACCAGAAGTCGCTTTATGACTTCCTCTCGCATTTTGTCACCATTCGTCAGGAGGATGCCTACTCTCTCGGTTTCTCGGCCTTTAATATGATGGGTGCAGTGGTGCAGTTCATCGGAGTCATTTGTTTCTCGCAGTATTTTGCAAATAAATACGGCAAGAAGAAGACTTTTATTATATGTCTCTCGTTGACAGCCTTTTTCACTGCCCTATTTTATATCCCAACACCAACGGATGTCAGTTTGGTATTCGTGCTGAACTTCCTGAAGTCATTGGCTTACGCTCCAACGGTTCCTTTGCTTTGGGCAATGATTGGCGATGTAGCCGACCATATTGAATACGAAAACCACCGTCGTGCTACGGGTTTCTGCTTCTCTGGTATCGTGCTGGCTCTGAAACTCGGACTGGGATTCGGTGGCGCCATCGCAGGTATCATCATCTCTATGTTCGGTTATGTATCAGGCAATGAGGCCGTACAGAATGAAAGTGCCATGGAGGGCATCCGTTTAGTATCGAGCATCGTACCTGCCCTACTCTTCTGTATCGGTATCTCTGCCCTTTACTTCTATCCTATTTCCAAGGAATATAACGAAAATATGCAGGCCGAACTGACTGCAAGACGCAGGATGGCCGAAAGAGAAATAAAATAATCCCTAAAAAGTTTTGAATATGAAACCACGTTATCTTTATCCCAATGATTATTATGCAGATCCTTCTGCCAATGTGTTTAACGGACGCCTTTACGTATATCCTTCTCACGACTGGGAAGCCGGTGCAGCTTTCGATGATGACGGCGGACACTTCCAAATGAAAGACTATCATGTTATTTCCATGGACGATGTGGAGAATGGCGAGATTACCGATCATGGTATGATTCTGCATGTGGACCAGGTGCCCTGGGCCGAGAAACAGATGTGGGACAACGACTGCGTAGAGAAAGATGGCAAGTACTATCTTATCTTCTCAGCCAAGGACTATAATGGTGTTTTCCATCTGGGTGTAGCCGTAGCCGACAAACCCGAAGGTCCGTTTATTCCAGAGAAGGATCCCATCCGTGGTTCAATGAGTATAGATCCTAGTGTATTTAAGGACGATGATGGACAAATTTACGTTTACTTCGGAGGTCTCTGGGGTGGACAGCTCCAGTGGTATCAGCCCGCACAGAAATATGTAAAGGAAGGCATCGATCTCGGTCCTGCCGCTGATAAAAAGACACAACTCTTCGCACCTGCCGACGTTCCTGCACTGCCTAGTTTCGTTGTTCGTCTGAGCGACGATGTAAAGCAGTTTGCCGAGGCTCCTCACGACGTCATTGTCCTCGACAAAAACGGCGAACCCCTGAAGGCAAGCGATCCACATCGTTTCTTCGAGGCATCATGGATGCACAAATATAATGGTAAGTATTATTTCAGCTACTCTACTGGCGACAGCCACATGCTGTGTTATGCCATTGGCGACAATCCTTATGGACCATTCACCTATCAGGGTGTCATTCTCGATCCCGTTGTAGGTTGGACCACACACCACAGCATCGTAGAATACAAAGGCGAGTGGTTCCTGTTCTACCACGACTGCGTTCCTTCAAACGACATTACTCATCTGCGTTCGTTGAAGGTACAGCGCCTGTTCTACAATGAGGATGGAACCATCCAAAAGGTTGTGAATGAGTAGTCTGATGCTCATCAATGAATCATATTAATCTTATTACCGATTATTACATTGCCCACCGTGACGAGCTGCTGGCCTATGCCAGTAGCCGTCTCGGCGACAGTATGGAGGCGGAAGACGTTGTTCAGAACGTTTTCCTCCGCCTGCTGACGACCGACAAGATGATTTCCGCCACCACCCTACCTGCCTTAGTCTATACGATGATGCGTCACCAGGTTATGGATTATTTCCGTCGCCATACCACTTTCGAACAATATGAGCATTATATCAAAAGGGCTTGTATTGAGGAAACCTCTACGGAGTCGGTTTTTTCCGTTCGAGAGATTATCGAGCAGATGGAGCGCGGCCTGGCTCATTTACCTGAACCGTTTCGTCCCATCTATCGCATGCATGTTTATGGCGGTATGAAGGTAAGCGAGATCTCCAAGGAATTGGGAGAAGGTTATAAGATTGTGGAAAACCGTTTATATATTGCCCGTAAGGCTATTAGGAAACGACTATTAGCCGTTGGCTTCTAATACTATCTTTTTCTGGCTATCACATAGATAATGACAGGGGCACCTATCAAGGGTGTCACAGCATTTAGGGGTATCACACCACTCTCACCTGGAAGGAAACAGATGAGATTACACACAAGTGCCACCACAGAGCCACAAAGCAATGTGGCAGGAAGGAGTTGTCGATGGTTGTCGGTCGTCAACAATAATCTGGCAATATGGGGCACAGCAAGTCCGATAAAAGCCACTGGTCCACAGAAGGCTGTTGTAATGGCTGTCAACACACCCGTCACTATCAACAACCAGTTCCTCACCCTGAGGATGTTTACACCTAAGTTCTCTGCATAGCGGTCGCCCAACATTAGGGCGTTCAGGGGTTTGATGAGCAACAACGCCCCTACAAGTCCTGCCAACGTTACGATGACAAAGACGGGCATATTCGTCATCGACACACCTCCAAAGCTACCCATACCCCACACCATATACGACTTAACACCTTCATCGGTGGCAAAGAAGTTTAGCAAGGAGATAGCGGAGTTAGAGATGTAGCCAATCATGATACCGATGATTAGCAGCATGACGCTGTTGCGAACAAGGGTGGAGAAAAAGAAGATAACCATCATTACTGTCATTGCACCTATAAAGGCTGCAATGAGGATGGCGGCAAAACCGCTAAGTTGAAGTGAACCCACAGACAGACCACCTCCTAAGAAGAGCATCACTAGAGCCACACCTAAACCAGCACCACTGTTAATACCAAACACACTTGGACCTGCCAGAGGATTACGAAAAGCTGTCTGCAACATCAGTCCGCTCACAGCAAGAGCAGCACCACAGAGCGTGGCTGTGATGGCTTGGGGCAGACGTGACTGAAGAACTATAAACTGCCACGAGGCTTTTTCCGTCTCGTCGCCCAAGAGGATACGCACCACATCACTAGCAGGAATGGATACCGACCCTACTAGCAAATTCAGGGCAAAAAGCACTACTATCAGTAGCATCAGACCCCAACAGTACAACACACCCTTATTCATCTTTGTTGCTCTTTTCTGTGTGCAAAATTACAAAATATTATGCATTATGCATGATTTATTCTGAATTATTTTGTATCTTTGCACCGAAACCAACAATGACATGAATTAAAATGAGAAAGATTTACTATTATCTCCTGGCAAGTTTTATGCTGCTGACTACAAGTCCGGCACAAGCAACCAAGTTCTTAAACATTAAAGTAATCGATAAGGATTACCTCATGGTTCAGTTCCGTGATGGTGAAGTACGTTATCGCGATAACGGTACTGGTCCAAGTGCTTATCTGGGCCATTCTTTTTCAGAGGGCGACGATACCCTCGTGGTGTTTGGCGAACGCCTGAAACTGCCTGAGGCTCAGCAAGTGGCTCTTTGGCAGATTAGTTCTACTGATGATAAGACCTTTGCCACCGCACAGCCCATAAAGATCTGGCGCAAGTCGAAGCCGATGAATACGGATCACACACTGACCAGCGAATGTGACCACTGGCTTTTCATCCAATTGCCACAGTCTATGAAACAAGGTTGCACCTATACTGTCAACATCCCTACCAATATTGGCTCTGATCAACTGACGGCTTCTGTAACATTCGACATCTGGAACCAGCAGTCGGAAGCTGTCCATGTGAATATCATCGGCTACTCTCCTGCTGAACAAACTCATGCTGCCGACCTTTACCAGTGGCTGGGTGACGGAGGTCAGCGCGACTATAAGGCATGGGAAGGCAAGAAGGTATACCTTTATAATACCAAAACAAAGAAGAAGCAGAACGTGGGCAGTGTGAAGTTCTGGAAACAGGCTTCTGCTTCTGAGCAGGAAGCTGGTAAAAAGGCTTTGGTGGGTACTGATGTCTGGAATATCGATTTCAAGGCTGCTGCCCCTGGCCGCTATCGCCTTGTGGTAGAGGATGTAGGATGCTCGATGGACTTCGATGTCGCTTCCGATGTTTATTATCAACCCTTCCGCTACTCTGTTCGTGGCTATTATTACATGCGTCTTGGAGAACCCAAGGATCCTGAGCACGTATGGCCCATCCCTCGTCAACCTCAGTTTATCCCAGAAACCGATCCTAAGGGATTCACGGTTTATAAGACCGATTTCCACCCCTTCTGTCAGGAGTGGCGCGACCTGCATACCGATGTGTGGGACGAACCCCATTTCAAACCCCTTAAGGCTTCTCGTTTCTGGCAGCACCGTCTGCCTGGCAACCCTGTAAATACGGAAGTAAAGGGTGGCCATTCCGATGCCTTCGACTGGGACCGTCATCTGGCCCATGTCAGCAATATCTACGACATGCTGCTGCCTTATATACTCTCTGGCGGACGTCTCTCTGACGATAACCTCGGCATCCGTGAGAGTGGCAATGGCATTCCTGACATCATCGACGAAGCCCGTAATGAGGTGGACTTCTTCCTATCTATACGCGATGGCGAAGGCTATTCACAGGGTGTTACCAATCCCTGTGCCGACTGGAGTGTGATGTTCCAAGCTGGCTGTACCACAATGGCTGCCTGGGCGAATGCCGCCAATTGTGCCATTCTCGGTGAGGCTTTCCGTTTGCAAAAGAACGACTCACTACAACAATACTATACTGACGAGGCTATCAAGGCTTTCCGTTATGCCTCTAAACAGGAATGGAACCAGCTCGACGACCTGCAGGACATTGGTAGTATGCAGATGCGTGGTCGTGACTTCCGTCAGCTCGCTGCCGCCTTCCTTTATAACCTTACTGGCGATGAACAGTGGGAGAAAGTTTTTGTTGAGGAAAGCATGATTAAGAGTCCACAGTCGCCCATCTTCAGCAAGGGCCGTCATGGTTTCTTTGGTGTGGGCGTGATGCACGAGGAGAATAAGGACCTTGTGCCCTTCTGTCAGATTTGGGCCGCTGCAGCCTATCTCACCTGTCCGCAGCCACGTCATTATGCTGACCTCTATCAGAACCTGAAGTCGAGCGTCAATGCCCAGGCTCTGGAGTATAATATCTCCCACATGGCAGAACGACCCTCACGTCGTAGCGCCAACGATAGTCGCTGGCAGGTTTCCCAGAACCTACAACTCGTCATGCTGGCCCATTACATTGCAGATAAGGCTCGTAAGAAGGAGTTAGAGCATGTGATGTACACAGAAGCCAGTTGGGCCATTGGGCGCAACCCAGGCAATATTGTGGAGATGACTGGTTTAGGCGAGCGTCATATTACCGACTGCTACACAACTGGCCGTAATGATGGTGCTCCCGAGGTACACCCAGGACAGACGCCTTTCAATGGTACAGAAACTTGGTCGCCAGGTCATAACGGTGGTGATGCCCGTGTATTCCTGAAATACTGCTATCCTGCATGGGAGATAGAGAATGGTGTGAACAAGACCACCTGGCCTCGTCAGGAATCTTTCTTCAACCAGCGTTATTTCTGGGTAAATGGTGAGTTCACACCACGTGAAACCATGCGTGGCAAGATGGCACTTCTCGGATATTTATATGCAATCAGATAACTAATTCAATTAACAACAATGAAAAAGGGAACTTTTTTCTTATTAAGCGCCATCTGCTGTCTGCTGACAGTTGCGCTGAACGTTCAGGCACAACCCATCCTGAAAACCCATGTTGAAACAGGTGATATCGAGGGCGTTAGCGATGGCCCATTAGCAGTGTATAAAGCTATTCCTTACGCTGCACCACCAGTAGGAAATCTGCGTTGGAAGGCACCACAACCCGCTCAGCCTTGGGAGGGTGTGAGAGTTTGTAATGAGTTCGGGCCTATGCCCCCACAGCCCACTCGTCCCGGCCGTACAGCCGACATGATGAGTGAAGACTGCCTCTACCTTGGTATCGCCACGCCTGCTACCTCTGTCAACGATCGTCTGCCTGTAATGGTATGGATCCATGGTGGTGGCTTCCAAACAGAATGGTATGGTGGCGATCTGTGGAAATACCTCGCCATGCGTGGTGTGGTGATTGTTAGTGTAGAGTATCGTACTGGTGCTCTGGGCTTTATGGCTCATCCTGAACTCTCCAAAGAGAACAAGGAGGGACACTCTGGCAACTATGGTATTCTAGACCAGATTTGTGCCCTTCAGTGGGTTCAGCGTAACATTGCAAACTTTGGTGGCGATGCTTCAAATGTGACCATCTTTGGCGAGAGTGCAGGTGCCATCAGCTGTAGCATCCTCTGTGCCTCTCCGCTTGCCAAGGGTCTGTTCCATCGCTGCATCAGTCAGAGTGGTGGTTCGTTTGCTCCTTGGAGTGACAAACCCCGTTCTCTGGGTTTGGATGCCTCGCAGAAGGGTGCTGAATCACAAGGTCTCGCCTTCCAGAAGCATCTGAAGAAAAAGAACCTCAAGCAGCTTCGTCAGATGGATCCCATGTCGCTCTGCGATGGTAATGTGGGCTTCGCTGGCTTCTGGCCCTGCGTGGATGGTTATGTGATTACTGACGATCAATATCGTCTCTATGAGCGTGGTGAATATAATGATGTACCCGTGATTGTGATGACCAACTCTGACGAGGGTGCCCTCTTTGCTCCTGGCAATATGACAGCTGAAAACTATCAGAAGACCGTTGGCAGCATCTTTGGTTCATGGGCAGACGAGGCTTTGAAATACTATCCTGGTAGCACAGACGATGAAGCATGGCATGGTTTTGGCGATGCCTTCCGTGATATGGGTTTTGCTTGGCCTTCTTATGCTTGGGTTAGTCTGCAGGCCAAGACGGGTAAGAGTGCTGCCTATGCTGCTTTCCTCGCCCAGCCCTCAACGATGAGCTTCTCACAGGATAAGCGTCGTCGTGGTGTGGCCCATGCTGATGATATCATGTATCTCAATGGTCATTTCCTGAACCAGGCTGACAAGTATCCTGCTGAGGCTGCTGTGTCTGAGATTATCCAGCAGTATTGGGTGAACTTCGCCAAGACGGGCAATCCTAATGCCAAAGGTCTTCCCTACTGGCCTACTTTCGATGATTCGAAGCCAACTACGATGCAGTTCTCTAACGGTGCCTCGCTCATCATGCGTCCTAACCGTGAGCAGATTGACTTCGTTGATCGCTACTACAAGGCTAAGCGCGAGGAGACTGAGAGTCAGCGTAAATAAAGGAACATAACACTAATTGACTATTACATAAAATGAAGAAGAACCTATTCATTGTGGCCTTAGCGCTGGTAGGCATCAGCGCCCAGGCCCAAAAACCTGCCATCCCCCGCGATGCGGCCTTGGAGGCAAAAATTGAGAAAACTCTCGCCAAGATGACGCTCGACGAGAAGATCGGACAGATGCTCGAGCTGAATCTCGACGTGATGGGTAACATGAAAGTAAAGAACGCGAAAGTTGATCGTGAGAAGGTGCGCTCCGTACTCCAGCAGTATGGCAGATCAGATTCAGAGATTGACGCGATGGTGAAGATGACTGATCAGGAGATTATCGATAAACTCGGTAACTTCCCTATCGACATCTATAAGGGTGAGACACAACGCGAATGGCAACTCAACGAGGCAATGCTCGACACACTGATTTCGAAATGGAAGGTAGGCTCTATCCTGAATGCTCCTGGCACTCGTGCCCCAAGTGTAGAGCAATGGCAGAAATGGATCCGCCTGATTCAGGAGAAGTCGATGAAGTATTTAGGCATTCCTGATATCTACGGACTCGATCATAATCATGGCGTGACCTATACACAAGGTGGAACACTCTTCCCCCAGCCCATCAACCTGGGTGCTACATTCAATACCGATTTGGCTTTCAGAGGCGCAGAGATTACAGCCTACGAGAGCCGTGCTGCTAACTGTCCTTGGGTATATAACCCTGTGGTAGACCTGAGTCGCGATCCCCGTTGGCCTCGTGTCTATGAGAGCTTTGGCGAGGATGCCATCGTAAACGCCAAGATGGTAGCTGCTGAGATTAAGGGCTATCAGGGTGAGGACAATAACCACATCGATCGTTTCCACGTAGGTACCAGCACAAAGCACTATTTTGCTTATGGCGCACCTTGGACTGGTAAGGATCGTACCCCTGCCTACCTCAATCCGGCTATCATCCGCGAGAAGTATTTCGAGCCCTTCAAGGCAGCTGCCCTTGCTGGCACGCTGACCATGATGGTCAACTCAGCATCTGTCAATGGTGTACCCTTGCATGCAAGCTATGAGTATCTTACCAAGTGGCTCAAAGAAGACCTCCAATGGGATGGATTCTTAGTAACCGACTGGGCTGACATCAACAACCTCTTCTCTCGCGAGAAGGTGGCCAAGGACAAGAAAGACGCTATCCGCATTGCCATCAATGCTGGTATCGATATGTCGATGGATCCCTATAGCGTGGAGTTCTGCATCCTGCTGAAGGAACTGGTCAACGAAGGTAAGGTGAAGATGGAACGTATCGATGATGCCGTTCGTCGCATCCTCCGTGCAAAGTATCGCCTGGGCCTCTTCGACGAGCCTAACACAGGGGGCAAGGGCTTCGAGAAGTTTGGCTGCGATGAGTTTGCCAAGGCTTCACTCCTGGCTGCTGAAGAATCAATGGTTCTTCTGAAGAACGAGGGGAATATCCTGCCCCTCGCCAAGGGCAAAAAAATCCTGTTAACAGGTCCTAACGCTAACCAGATGCGTTGTCTGCATGGTGGTTGGAGCTACACCTGGCAGGGTTCGAAGGCCGAAGACCTCTCAGAGAAGTACAACACCATCTACGAGGCGCTCTGCAATAAGTATGGTAAGGAGAACATCATTCTCGAGCAGGGTGTGACCTATAATGAGAATGGCGCCTACTACGACGAGAATGCTCCTGAAATCGACAAGGCTGTAGCAGCTGCTGCCAAGGCAGATATCATTATCGCAGCTATCGGTGAGAACTCTTATACAGAGACGCCTGGTAACCTCACGGACCTCTGGCTCTCAGAGAACCAGCGTAATCTGGTGAAGGAATTGGCCAAGACGGGCAAGCCCATCATCCTCGTGCTGAATGAGGGTCGTCCTCGCCTCATCGCAGACATCGAACCCTTGGCTAAGGCTGTGGTGGATATCCTCATCCCAGGCAACTATGGTGGCGATGCCCTTGCTAACCTGTTGGCTGGCGATGCCAACTTCTCAGCCAAGATGCCTTACACCTATCCAAGAGAGATCAACTCGCTGAATACCTATGATTATAAGGTATCTGAGGAGGTGGGCACGATGGCTGGTGCCTATAACTACGATGCCAAGGTTTCGCTTCAGTGGCCCTTCGGCTATGGCCTCAGCTATACCACCTTCGAGTACTCGAACCTGAAGGTCGACAAGGCACAGTTTACTGCTGACGACATCCTCACCATCAGCGTTGATGTGAAGAATACAGGCAGTAAGGCTGGTAAGGAGGCTGTATTGCTCTATTCGAGCGATCTTATCGCCAGCGTAGTACCCGATAACAAGCGCTTGCGCGACTTTACGAAGATTGCCCTGGAGCCTGGTGAGACCAAGACGGTTACCTTCCAACTCCCAGCCAAGAAACTCGCCTTCGTTGGTGCTTGTGGCAAGTGGACACTCGAAGAGGGAGACTTCATCCTGAAGGTAGGCAACCAAACCGTTCCTACCGCTTGCACTCAGACCAAGATCTGGGACGAGCCTAATATCTAAATCCTAAGAGATATCTAACCAAAATTGCCACCCAAGCTAAGGGTGGCAATTTTTTTATTTGTTCAGCAAACGGACAAACACCTCAGGACGATCTAAGTTTACGAGATCAGCCTGCTTGTCGATGACCAACTGAAACTGCGATGTATCGTCCTCCTGACAAGCTGCCATCACCTTGATGTGATGCTCGTGGCAATACGTACGAAACTCGTCTGTTATCTTCTCTGGGGCAATCTCCACATACGAAGGGGTGCAGATGCTTTGCCAATACTTCAGTCGCTCGATATCGCCTGCATTCACCTTGATCTTCATCTCTGGGGCAAGACTAACAAATTCGCGAAGCATCGTTTCATCGCCAAACCAGAAGAAACTCTTATCCGCAAAACCCTTCTCGCGAACCAGATTCACCAACGTAGCGATAGGTGTACCTCGTTTTACATCGAAGAACACATAGGCCTTATCCTGCAGATAGTCGAGCATATCAGCAATCGTTGGCACTGGGGTGCCAGCAAACTTATCCGAAAACCAGCTTCCAGCATCGAGGTGGCGCACATCCTCTGAAAGCATCTCCGCCAGCAGACCCTTACCATTGGTTGTACGATCGAGCGTCTCGTCGTGGAGATTAAAAAGCACTCCATCCTTCGATTTGCGCACATCCAACTCCACCCATTTCGCCCCATACTTCAAGGCGGAATCAGTAGAGGCGATGGTATTCTCTGGCGCCAAAGCATTTGCCCCACGATGCACCACTATCTCGATCTGGCCCTGTGCCCACATCGAAATCGCTAGCAAACAAACTATTAAACACACTATCCTTTTCATGCTGCAAATATACATGAATTAAATGAAAAAAGAAAATAATATATCGTATTTTTCGCCAACACCTAACATGTGATTTACTCAAAATATTCATAATGAGATGGTTACGAGCGAAAAGCCACCTCAAACACCTAACATAACACCTAACATACAGGTAACTCATCACCTAACATAACTCCTAACATGAATATGGTTTAATAAAATGTTACCTCTCATGTTAGGTCTATGTTAGGGGATAGGTTAGGTGTTTGTTACCTGTTTGTTTTGCTAAAGTGTTCTGTTTCAGGTGATAAGCAGTTTTTATGTTAGGGGTTGGATATCTTATAATAATTCTGTCTCTACAACATAGGAGTAAGCAACGTAATAGGTTGAACTATCCAAAGTCGGAAGGAGAACTATCCTCGCTGATAGTTTGCTCCGAGGAAAGTCCTGAATTCTCTCGAGAATTTGAGGGTTTACTCCGACTAAAGTCCAGGTTTACTCGGAGTAAAGTCGGGGTTTATACGGACTAAAGTCTATCTAAGTATAAACATACATAGTATTCGTTGCGTTAATAAATCAAAAATCTTTCGGAATCTATGCAAGGTTTTTGGGGTTCTGGGGTTATATCTACAGAAATGTTTAATAGGTTTTGCGATGAAACAGACAATTGAAAAGATTCTGATGACGCTGGTGATCATCATGATTGCAGCGTTAATGGGTACGATGATGACAAGTTGTACGAGTGATGACGATGCGATAGAGTCTATGGATGGCTCTGACGAGGAGCTCTATGCGATTATTGTTGAGCCTAATAAACAATTGATAGACATCACACCACAGGATTATGTGCTGACGCTTAACGACATTGTGGCCTATAACCCTAAAACGGGCGAGATGAAGGTAAAGGGAGGCGAGCGGATCAGCGAAAAGGCTTTCCCAGTACCAACACAGTGGAGTATCCTGTTCTATTCTAAAGGCAAGTTGCTCTTTACTGCTAAGCTAAACTCTGTTATTTCAAGCACGATAGGCGGACCGGGATTGATATTCGAACACTGGTGGGGTCCTGATAAGGATGGCTATAGCCGTTTCAAACTCGAGCAGATTCGGATCGTAGATGAAAAGGGCCGTGTTTTGGATGGTGATCTCAGCTATAGCGAGAAGGTAGGATTAGCACTATTTGAAAGCATCCTGAAAAGCTACGGGAAAATCAACAAGAACATTACTTGGGAGTGGGAAAACAAGTATTAAGATACAAGAATGCCACCCAGAAGATTGGGTGGCATTCTTATTGTATTTATCCCTCAGCGAAGGCAGCAGCCTCGGCTTCGGCTATGATTTCCTCGCGCGACTTCTCTTTATGAGTAATGTCGGAGAGGTCGTAGTCTACCAAATCGCTCCGTTTGGCCAGAAATTCTTCGTCTAAGGCCTCTTCTTCGTTGGAAGGTTCAGTTGTCTGCTTGGGCTTACGAACACGCTTAGGAGAGGGCTTTACAGGCTCCTCAGCGGACGATTCCGTTGGCTCTTGCTCAATGATGAAGTTCTGCTCCTGTTCTGTATCAGGAACGGCCATAGCGGGCTCTTCCTCCATCTTGGTGCGTTCGGTCTTAGCCTGGAATATGGCTTCCACGAACTGTGGCTCGCGCTTCAGTCGCTGGAGCGTTTCCTTGGCGGCCAGCTGCTGGGCTTCCTTCTTGGAGTAACCTGTGCCTCGCTCGCCTTCTACACCCTCGAGCATCACCTGGAAACAGAAAATGGGACTACCATTCTTATCTTTCTTCTGCTTCAGCATCAGGAAATCCATACGTACACGATTCTTTTGACTCCACTCAAGGAGCTTCGACTTGAAGTTAACTTCCTTGAATGCCACCTTGTCGATGTCGACATATCGGCCCAGAACACGCTTCTCGAAGAACTCGAGACAAGCCTCATAGCCACGATCGAGATAGATGGCACCTACGAGTGCCTCGAAGGCATTGCCCTCGACATAGCTGTTGTGCGATGTGCTATGACCTGCTGAGAGCAGCAGACTAGGCAGACCCATCTCTGTGGCTATCTTGCCCAGCGTATCGCGTGACACAAGCTTAGAACGCGTATTGGTAAGGAATCCTTCGCGCTTACCCTCATAGTGGCGGTATACGATATATCCCACCGCAGCATCGAGTATGGCATCACCCAGGAACTCAAGTCGCTCGTTGTTAAGCGGCTTGCCTTTGTCGTTGCGCTTGCGGATGCTCTTGTGCATCAGCGCCATCTTGTAATACTCGATGTTGTGGGGGTAGAACCCCAGTATGGCGTAAAGAGAAGAAAAAAGCTCCTTCTCCTTGCGGAAAGGGAGCTTGATTCTATCAATAATGTTATTAAGCTTCATACTTTTTGAATACCACACAAGCATTATGACCACCGAAGCCGAAGGTGTTGCTGAGTCCAGCACGAACCACGCGCTTCTGAGCCTTGTTGAAGGTGAAATTCAGATTGTAGTCGATCTCGGGATCATCGTCGCCCTCCTCGTGGTTGATGGTGGGAGGAACGATATCGTTCTGAACAGCCAGAACGGTAACCATAGCCTCAACAGCACCAGCAGCACCCAGAAGGTGACCAGTCATTGACTTCGTTGACGAGATGTTGAGCTTGAAAGCTGCATCGCCGAATACCTCCTTGATGGCCTTAGCCTCAGAGATATCACCCACGTGGGTAGAAGTTCCATGAACGTTGATGTAATCGATCTCGTCGGGATTCATCTGAGCATCCTCAAGTGCATTCTGCATCACGAGCTTAGCACCCAGACCCTCAGGATGAGAAGCGGTAATATGGTGAGCATCAGCACTCATACCAGCACCAACCATCTCAGCATAAATCTTGGCACCACGAGCCTTAGCGTGCTCGAGCTCCTCGAGAATCAGACAACCAGCACCCTCGGCCATGATGAATCCGTCGCGACTAGCGCTGAACGGACGGCTGGCCTTCTCAGGCTCATCGTTGCGAGTAGAAAGGGCTTTCATGGCATTGAAGCCACCCACACCACAAGCACAGATGGCTGACTCAGCACCACCAGCGAGGATGGCGTTGGCCTTACCCAAACGGATGAGGTTGAAGGCATCGGCAAGTGCATTCGAAGAAGAAGCACAAGCAGAAGCGGTAATATAGTTGGGTCCGTGGAAACCATACATGATGGAAATCTGACCAGCTGCGATATCGGCAATCATCTTCGGAATGAAGAATGGATTGAACTTAGGACCCTCGGCCTCGTGAACACCATAGTACTTCACCTCGTCCTCGAAGGTCTTAATACCACCGATACCTACGCCATAAACCACACCGATGCGGTTCTTGTCTTCAGCTTCAAGATCCATCTTGCTATCCTCGACAGCCTGCTTGGCAGCAATCAGGGCCAGCTGGGTATAGCGGTCCATCTTACGAGCCTCTTTACGGTCGAGATATGCATTAACGTCGAGGTTCTTTACCTCACAAGCAAATTTAGTCTTAAATAAAGTGGTATCGAAACTTGCAATAGGTGCGGCACCGCTTACTCCATTGAGCAGGTTTTTCCACATCTCCTCAGGAGTGTTGCCGACGGGAGTAACGGCTCCCATACCTGTTACAACTACTCTTTTTAATTCCATAAGCTAATTTTAAAGCATAATGGTTGCTTCGATGAACAGAAGCAACCATTATGTTATTAATCTTATTTATTTTGCGTTCTCCTCGATGTAAGCGATAGCGTCACCTACGGTACCGATCTTCTCAGCCTTGTCATCGGGAATAGAAATACCGAATTCCTTCTCGAATTCCATGATCAACTCTACGGTATCCAGTGAATCTGCGCCCAGATCGTTAGTGAAGCTGGCCTCAGCCTTTACTTCTGCCTCATCAACACCGAGTTTGTCTACGATAATAGCCTTTACTTTGCTTTCAATTTCTGACATAATTGTAATACTTTAAAATGTTAATAATGATTTTGCTATCTTGAAATTTTGACGGCTTTTGCCGAAATCGGGTGCAAATTAACACATTTTCTTTGAGTTACGCAAATTTTTTTAAGAAAAACTATCATTCTTTTGCACAAAAGGGGGGTGTTTGTGCAAAAAATTGCCCCTTTTTAACCTTTTCTATACTATAAAGATGCAAAATTTGAAGAAAATCAGCACTTTTGTTGGTTAATTGAAAAAGTTTCTGTAGTTTTGCAGTTATAAAACAAGAATTGACATGTCATTTACAGAACAAGCTAACCCTATTTTCGTTCGGGCTATCAATGACTATCACCTCACGGATGATGTCAATACCCCGATCAGAAATCCGTATCAGAAAGACAGTATTGAGTACAGTCTCTACCTGAAGTGCTGGATCGATACCGTTCAGTGGCACTATGAGGATATCATCCGCGATCCACATATCGACCCAGTGGAGGCCCTTGCCCTGAAACGTCGTATCGACCGTAGCAATCAGGATCGTACAGACCTCGTTGAGGAAATTGACTCCTGGTTCCGTCAGTACTACAGCAAGGTGGTGCCCCAGCCCGATGCACGCCTCAACACAGAGAGTCCGGCTTGGGCCGTAGACCGTCTGAGTATTCTCGCCCTGAAGATATACCATATGCAGGAGCAGGTGGATCGCAAGGATGCTGATGCAGAGCACATCGCCAAGTGTAAGGCTAAGTTGGCCGTACTCTTGGAGCAGCAGAAGGATCTATCGCTGGCTATCGACCAATTGCTCGATGATATAGCTGAAGGCAAGAAGTATATGAAGGTATATCGTCAGATGAAGATGTATAATGATCCTGATACTAACCCTATACTCTATAAAAAATAAATAAAGTACATACGTGAAGAAAGAGCATATACTCGTAATACGATTCTCAGCCTTGGGCGATGTGGCTATGACGGTGCCTGTGGTTTGGGCACTGGCCACCCAGTACCCTGATGTCCGTATTACAGTACTTAGCAGGAAGTTTGCTCGTCCGCTATTCGACGATCTGGCTCCTAATGTCAACTTCATGGAGGCCGATCTGAAAGATGAGTATCATGGTGTGAGAGGACTGAATGCACTTTATCGCCGATTGGTAGCCAAGCAGTTTACCAAGGTAGCCGATCTGCATAATGTGCTGCGTTCTGAATATCTCCGCATGCGCTTCAATCTGGGGCGCTATCGTGTGGAGCACATCAACAAACACAGGGGTCAGCGCAGAAAACTTGTCTCTTATAAGAATAAGGTTCGTAAGCAATTGCCTACATCGTTTGAAAATTATGCAGAGGTGTTTGAGCGTCTGGGTTACCCAGTGGATATCCGTAAGTTCCACAGTATCTTCTCTGAAGAAGGTGGCAACCTGAATCTACTGCCTAAGGAAGTAGGACCTAAGAAGAGCTTTGAAACCTGGATAGGTATTGCACCCTTTGCAGCCCATCGCGGTAAAATTTATCCTCCACAACTCATGGAGCAGGTAATCTTTAATCTTATTAAGCAGTATTCCAACGTACGCATCTTCCTCTTTGGAAAGGGAGAGTACGAAGACAAATACTTCCCTCTCTGGACGGCTCAGTATCGCCAGTGTCTATCAGTAAGCAGATATCTTGAGGGCATGTATCAGGAACTCATATTGATGAGTCACCTCGATGCTATGATCTCAATGGACTCTGCCAATATGCATCTGGCTTCGCTGACGGGTGTTCCCGTAGTCAGTGTTTGGGGAGCTACTCATCCAATGGCAGGATTCCTAGGCTTTAATCAGAATATGGATAATGCCATCCAATTAGATCTCGAATGTCGCCCATGTAGTATCTTTGGCAACAAACCCTGCCAACGTGGCGACTATGCTTGTCTACAAAACATTCCGCCAGAGCGGATTGTTGAGAGAATAAAATCCATTTTAATAACTAAAAACAATCAAGACTTATGAAGTACGTATGCGAAGTATGCGGTTACGTCTATGACCCCGCAGAAGGTGACCCCGACAATGGTATTCAGCCAGGAACAGCTTTTGAGGATATACCCGATGACTGGGTATGCCCCACCTGTGGTGTAGGCAAGGATGAATTCAAACCTGAGTAAGAAACAAATAAGGTGGCAAGACGATTGCCACCTTATTAATATATAATAGACAGATGAAAAAGCTGCTTGTCATAGTCTTCATGATTGGCTTTATCGTTGCTTGTGGCGATAAAAATGCCCATACTACTATGACCATCCAAGATATTAAAGCAGATCTGCCTATTGTATTTATAAATACCGAGAAAGAAAAAGACATCACATCGAGAACCATATACCAAAGAGCCATACTTAAATTTGAAAACGATAGCTCTGTTTTCGAAGATACTGTCTTTATCAAAGGTAGAGGAAATTCTTCATGGAGAAAACCCAAAAAGTCATATCGACTGAAACTCAAAAGGAAAGCAGCCTTACTAAATTATGATAACGATAAATCATGGGTGCTGATTAGTAATTATAAGGATAAAACGATGTTGCGCAACCATATTGCCTTCTATATGAGCAGTATCAGCAACCTTGAATATACGCCTAAATCACAATTCGTAGAGTTAGTGCTGAACAACCAGTATTATGGCACCTATCAGCTCTGTGAGAGAATCAAAATTGACAAACACCGTATTAATATCAGTAAAGACGGATATCTGTTGGAAATCGATGGTAAAGCAAAGAAGGGTGAAACCACATTTCGAGTGGAACATTTGCGTCATCCTGTAAATATCAAAGAACCGTCTTATATCAGCAACAACAAACTTAAATATATCATAGATTACTTTAGGGAGTTGGATCATATTCTTTATACCCCTGAAAATCAGACGACCTTTGAGCAATGGGAAAAATATATAGATGTAGATAGCTTTGTTGACTGGTATCTGATAAATGAGATTGCAAAAAATGTAGATGCTAATTTCCATACCAGTTGTTTTATGTATTTAGAACCAGGTGGAAAGCTGAAAATGGGACCTGTATGGGACTTTGATCGCGCTTTTGGAAATAATCCTCGTAAGGATCTGGATAAACCCAATGGTTTCCATGTGAGACGTAATACCTGGTTTGACGAACTATTCCATAGTCCTCTCTTTGTGGCGAAAATCAAGGAGCGATTTAACTACTTCTATAATCACAAGGCAGATATCATGCTTGAAATCGATACACAAGCTAACCAATTAAATAAGGCCATCTGCAATAACGAGAAAAACTGGCATATTCTTTATACAGATGAGATGCCTGATGATGCTACATTGAAGCAATACAATAAAGAAGTGAAATGGATGAAAAAATGGCTCGATAAACGCTTTGAGTGGCTAAGGGCAGAGTTTAATAAGTTATAATTGCAAGTAGATATGAAAAAATTAAGAACAATAGAGATGGAACGTCTTACTTTGGACGAATTCCATCAGGCCAAGAAACTACCATTAATAGTTGTCCTTGATGATGTACGCTCGATGCATAATGTAGGTAGCGTGTTTCGTACCTCTGATGCCTTCCGCTTGGAAGCCGTCTATCTTTGTGGTATTACTTCTACTCCACCCTCTGCAGAAATCCATAAGACAGCCTTAGGTGCAGAAGACAGTGTGACTTGGCGATATTTTACTTCAGCTATGGAAGCTCTTAAAGTCCTTAAGTCTGAAGGATATATCGTTTATTCTATTGAACAAGCGCATGGCTCCACTAAACTACAGACCTTTCAACCTTCCTCAAATGAGAAATATGCTGTCGTATTAGGTAATGAAGTAAAAGGTGTTCATCAAGAAGTAGTCGATGCGTCTGACGGATGCTTGGAAATTCCCCAATTTGGTACCAAACATTCCATGAATGTATCAGTCACAGCTGGTATTATCATTTGGCATTTCGCCAAACCACTGTTGATAACCTGTGGATAAGTGTGTGAATAACGTGGGTATTTACTAACAAAATACACATGTCGCTATTCCATAAGGGGATATCCACAGGTTTATTACAGCAGTTTACGCAACTTTTCCACTGTTTTTTGCTGAAAAAAGATATAAACTTATTAAATTTGCACCAAAATTGAGAATTGTGGATAAATAACGTTAGGTATTCATTATCAGGCAGTAAGAATTCACAAGAGTAGTTAATAAGCGTGAAGTATAGAGTTTATAAATTATCTCGCAAGAAAATAACCAAATAGTTATCAAGTAATTCACGTCATATCATACTACTCATTTCTCTTTTAAAGAAAAAATAAAAAGAAAAATAAATATATTGTGATGTTGAAAACTGAAGAATTAAAAGCGGAGATCCGCAGATTATGCAAGGAAAAAGATGCCATTATCCTGGCTCACTATTATACAATAGGAGATATTCAGGATATAGCCGACTTTGTAGGCGATTCATTGGCATTGGCACGTAAGGCTGCAGAGACTGATGCGAAAGCAATGGTTATGTGTGGTGTACATTTCATGGCTGAAACCTGTAAGTTGCTTTCTCCTGATAAGATGGTATTATGTCCTGATCTGGAAGCTGGATGTTCTTTGGCTGATAGTTGCAAGGCTGAAGATCTGAAGAAATTCAAGGAAGAGCATCCTGGTTATCAGGTAATCAGTTATGTAAATACCACAGCTGCTGTAAAAGCATTAACTGATGTAGTGGTTACAAGTGGTAATGCCAAGAAAGTAGTCGATCAGTTACCAAAAGATGCCAAACTTATTTTTGGTCCTGATTATAACTTAGGCAATTATATTAATGAGGTAACAGGCAGACAAATGTTGCTTTGGAATGGTGGTTGTCATGTGCATGAGCGTTTTTCTGTGGAGAAGATCATAGAATTAAAGAAACAGTATCCTGACGCAGTAGTCATGGCTCATCTGGAGTGTAAAGCACCAGTATTAGCTGTTGCTGATGTAAAAGGATCAACAGCTACGATGCTTAATTATGCTCAACAGAGTAACAAGAAGCAGTTTATAGTGGCTACAGAGGCTGGTATTTTGCACGAGATGCAAAGAACTTGTCCTGATAGACTATTTATACCTGTGCCTCCAGAAATCAGCGAGAGCGGCTTAGAATGCAGTTGTAATGAGTGTCAGTATATGAAGATGAATACACTCGAGAAAGTATATAATTGCTTAAAGAACGAAAGTCCGCAGATTGAAATAGATCCAAAGATAGCCAAAAAGGCTGTGAAACCTATAGAAAGAATGTTAGAACTTTCTTAATATATAGAAATAATCCCTTCCTATTAGGAGGGGATTTTTAGTTAATAATAGCTATCTTACAAACTGTTCCTTTCTTACCTTCAGAAGTAGCCGTTATTACCATATAAACACCACTGGCTACTCTACTACCCTTCTTATCACGTCCATCCCATGTGAATTGTCCGCCATTACTTCGTCCTTCTGCTATCAAGGCACCATTAGAAGCTGTAATCTTCACATCAGCATCGAAACTAAGGCCTGTAACTGTTATCAAACCAGTATAATCCGGTGTCACAGGATTAGGATATGCCCAGACATTATCCTTCGTCATATTCTCATTAGGTTCAGTAGCATCCGAAAGATAAGAACAGAGACCTTCATCCGAAAGGAAGAATACTTCGCCTGATTTAGGATTGATAGAAACAGAAGTGATATTATCACTAATGAGTTTTGAATTGGCTTTAGTAAAATTATGTATCTGTTCAAGATTATCGGCACTTATTAAGAAAGCACCAGAACCATTAGAGGCAAACCATTTTCGATTACCTCCATCGATGGTTATACTACTGATACTTACTCCGCTCAGAAGATAATCTGCATAATTGGTACCATCGTTTCTAGGTACTTTAATTTGCTGTAAGGTGATATTGCTTTGTCCTACTTCCGACTTTTCAATCATAAATGGTCCGGCATCCGTACCTATCCAGATATTCTTCTCCTTATCTTCAGTGATACAATAAACCCATGTCACCTCGTTTTTCAATCCATCTTGATTGATAAAGGTGTCATATTTGAGTAATATATCATTCTGCATATCATAACTGAAGAATGCTGGATTCTGCCAGTTATTGTTCACAAACCAAAGTAATCCACGACTATCAATCATCATATTACGAAGTCCTGGCAACGTATTACCAGACTCGTCAGTGAGTAAGTCCTGATGATGATCTGTCCACTGATGATCGGAACTCAGTTCTAACAGACTAACACCTTTAGCCATACTATTAAGTACCCACAGATTTCCCTGAGCATCGAACTTAATACCAAGAATAAGCAGATAGTCATTACCTAGTTCAGTACCCCTATCATTTGCTCCTTTTAAAGGACTGTTTTCCTTATTGTAAAAGGCTACGAGTTTACCATCATTAAACTCATAAAGTCCACATCGTCCAGCTGCAAACACATGTTTATCGTTAGTAGGATCTATATCCAAACAACAGATATTCTTATAGGCATAACCTGTCTTCTCGTTGATATTCTCCTCATAGAGCATCCAGTCATTACCATCAAACACTTGAATGATGCCAGGAAGCTCATTATCGGGCATGCTGGGCAGAAAATAACCTCCTGTGGTATAGAGCTTACCATTGATGAATTTCGACTCGTAGAAGTGATTATACGATGGTCCTCCAGGACTGAGAGTAGAAACGGTAGAAATATATTCTGCATACTGATCCTGATAAGGAGTGAGACCCGTAGGATAATCAGGCATATTAGGTGTATAGGTATCTGTAATCTCAGCCTTTTGCATATTTACTTTTACGATCCCAAAACTGCAATGTAGATAGGCGTAGACTCCATCGATACTGATATTATTAATGGTCTTATCATCTGTCATCGATTTGTTATAGAGAGCAGATATATTAATGACATCGCCATCAGTCTCTATCAGGTCGATATTAGAATTCTTATAAATGATAATGAGTCGTTGGGCCTGAGAATTCCATGCAATATGGGTGATATGGTTATCGGAGAGTCCGTTTACCTTATCATAAGTAGTGATACTCTGATCATTGAGATTGTATTGATAGAGATCGTTTGAGGCTAATACGAAGAGTTCATTACCTGCCTTGCAGATGCTTTGCACCTGATGGTAAGCCAGATAATTACTCCAAGTTCCAACCTGAGAAATACTAAATAACGAATAGTGAAAAGTGAATAATAGTAACAGAATTCTCTGCCACCAATTGAAGTTGATGATCTTCAAATATACCTCACTATTCATTATTCACTATTAACTATTCACTTTCAAATAATCTGCAAGTTTTTGAACTGCTTTTGCCCTATGGCTGATATGGTTTTTAATATCCATACCCAACTCAGCAAAGGTCTGGTCATAACCATCTGGCTGGAAAATAGGATCATAGCCAAAGCCCTCTCCTCCCCTACGCTCTTGAATAATCTCACCTTCAACGATGCCCTCGAACTGATGGACTTCCTTGATGCTTGTACATCCACAGGGACATACGTTCTTCTTCTGAATCAGAGCAATCACTGTACGGAATCTTGCCTTACGATTGTCCTTACTCTGTAGTTCGTAGAGAAGTCGTGTCATATTTGCCTCAGAATCGTGGGAGGCAGAATTTTTTTTTACAGGATTATCTGACAATGATGCATAACGGGCTGAGTATACACCAGGTGCGCCATTCAGAGCCTCTACTTCTAGACCAGTATCATCAGCAAACACATCCATGTGGTAATGATCGTAGATGTATTGTGCCTTCTGGAGAGCGTTGGCTTCGAGCGTGGTTCCTGTTTCAGGGATATCCACATCGCAACCTATGTCCTTCAACGAGAGCACCTCAATAGATTCTCCAAGAATACTTCGAATCTCGGATAACTTATGAGCATTATTTGTTGCAAAGACAATCTTCATGCTTTCTCTATCTTCGTTTGGCTTTTCTCTTGCTTAATTTTTACTCTCATCTCATCGAAACCCTCGCCATACACACCAATAACACTCGACTGTGAAACGAATGCGTTGGGGTCAATCATCTTGATAAGACGGAACATATTGATACTCTCGTTCTTTCTGGCGAGGATACAGAGTACTTTTACCTCCTTGCCAGTATACCATCCATGACCATCGAGAATAGTAACACCATGCTTGGTTTCAGTGCCAATAGCATTGGCTATTTCTTGCCATTTACGGGTGAAGATCAAGAACTGAACAGACTGACGACGAGCATTCATTACATAATCGAGGGTATAGTTCTCCATCGCCATCACGCAGAAACCAAACATCACCTTATGGGCTCGTTCCATATAGGTACCAAACTGAGGGAAGAACATACAGGAACCAATGATACAGAAGTCTGCTGCGATGAGTACATTACCCAGTGTTACTTTAGGATGATACTTATTGACAGAGGCTGCAATGATATCAGTACCTCCAGTAGATCCGTTATTTAAGAATACAGTAGCAAGGGCGATACCAGTTATCACACAACCTATGATCATCGACATAAAGTCCTGACCCTCGCCCATCAATTTAAAGGGTAACCCATTCTCCTGCTTAGGTAGAATATCCTGGGCAAACTTCAGCATGAAATAGAGGGTGAAGATGGCGAAGATGGTCTTCATCAGGAATTTGAAGCCCAGAATCTTCAAGGCTACCATCAACAGAATACCATTAATGATGATATAGGTATTCTCAATATGGAAGCCAGTGGCATAGTAAATAATAGCCGATAAACCAGTTACGCCTCCAGCCACAATCTGATATGGCATCAGGAAAACGGTGAAAGCGATAGTATAAAGGAAGAGGCCAAAGGCTATAAAGAAATAGTCTTTGGCTTCATTCAATATGATTTTGTGATCGATTGTCATTTATTTCTTCAAAACAATGTTCACCATACGCTTAGGGACGATGATAACCTTTGCTACCTGGAAACCTTCGAGGTACTTGGCAGAGCGCTCATCAGCCAACACAGCATCCTGAATGGTCTGGTTGTCAGCATCAGCAGCAAACTCCATCTCGAAACGGTTCTTACCATTGAAGGCGATACCAAGTTTTACCTGTCTCTCTACGAGATACTGCTCATCCCACTTAGGCCACTGAGAATCGCAGACAGAGCCCTGCTCGCCTAACATCTCCCAGAGTTCCTCAGCAATATGAGGTGCAAACGGAGCAATGAGGATGACGAGGGTCTTCAACATCTCTTTGTTCTTACACTTCTGCTGTGAGAGTTCGTTTACGCAAATCATAAAGGCAGAAATAGAGGTGTTATAGCTAAAGGTCTCAATATCCTGACTTACCTTCTTGATAAGCTTATGTACACTCTTCAGATTCTCTGGTGTAGCCTCACCCTCGAAACCGTTCTGATAGAGATTCCAGAACTTACGGAGGAAACGATGGCAACCATCGATACCATTGGTATCCCAAGGCTTGCTCTGCTCAACAGGACCCAGGAACATCTCGTAGAGACGCAGAGTGTCAGCACCATACTTCTCGACGATCATATCCGGATTCACCACATTAAACATCGACTTCGACATCTTCTCGATGGCCCAACCACACTTGTACTGACCATTCTCAAGGATGAACTCAGCATTCTCGTATTCAGGACGCCAAGCCTTAAAGGCCTCGATGTCGAGCACATCTGCAGAGACGATATTCACATCTACATGGATAGGAGTGGTAGTATAGTTGCCCTTCAGTCCGAAGCTGACAAACTTACCCTTATCGGCACCCTCGTCCTCAATACGATAAACGAAGTTAGAACGTCCCTGAATCATACCCTGATTAACGAGCTTCTTGAAGGGCTCATCCTCGCAAGAGTAACCAGAGTCATAGAGGAACTTGTTCCAGAAACGAGAGTAGATCAAGTGACCAGTAGCGTGCTCAGTACCACCTACATAGAGGTCTACATTGCGCCAATACTCATCAGCATCACGACTAACGAGAGCTTTCTCGTTCTTGGGATCCATATAGCGCAGATAGTATGCTGATGAACCAGCGAAACCAGGCATGGTATTCAACTCCAAGGGGAAGACTGTCTTATTATCAATCTCGTCTTTGCTCACCACCTTATCAAACTTAGTATCCCAAGCCCACATCTTGGCACGTCCCAATGGGGGTTCACCTGTTTCTGTTGGCTTGTACTCGTCGATCTCAGGAAGCTCCAGAGGCAGACACTCCTTTGGAATCATATAAGGCATATCGTCCTTGTAATATACAGGGAATGGCTCGCCCCAATAACGCTGACGAGAGAAGATGGCATCACGAAGACGATAATTCACCTTCACAC